>ENA-OQJW01000025-OQJW01000025.1-human-gut-metagenome-genome-assembly--contig:-NODE-25-length-25246-cov-2.781998_pt1 | contig 25246 bp, 28 predicted proteins | sample MGYA00242619_ERZ504786 | MGnify/ENA primary metagenome ERZ504786 (study PRJEB26092, sample SAMD00036357) | human gut metagenome | host: Homo sapiens | study: EMG produced TPA metagenomics assembly of... | reverse complement strand
GTGAAACCGGTGACTATATCATCAAAGCAGTCGGAAAAGAGCAAAAGGTGATTTAACATGAAGAATAATCTATTACCATCTCTTGTTATGCTTTTAGCCGGCTTAGTATGCAGTATTATATCCCTGCGGCAGGGCGTTGATCTGATGAGCTTTACAACAAGACTTTTAACTGTGCTTGTAGTATTCTATATAATCGGAGCGATACTTAAAGTAATCTTAAGCTGTGCATTTAAGGCAATGGAAGACAGGCAAAAGAAAGCTGAAGCGGCCGAAGCAAAGACTGATGATTCCGAAGTCTTTGATAATGATAATGACAATGATAAGCCAATTAGCTAGCTGCAGAATAATATACTGGTAAACAGGGGGCATAATGAAAGCTATAGAAAAGGAAAAGCTGTGGGAGGAATATCAAAAGAATCCCACTCCCAAGCTACGGGAACAGCTCATAATAGAATATGCACAGCTGGTCAGGCTTGTGGCAGGACGCCTCAGCATGTATCTTGGGCATAATGTGGAATATGATGATCTGGTAAGCTATGGGATATTTGGCCTCATTGATGCCATAGACAAGTTTAATCTTGAAAAAAATGTCAAGTTTGAGACATATGCAAGCCTTAGAATCCGTGGAGCCATACTTGATCAGATCAGGAAAATGGACTGGATTCCAAGAACAGTCAGACAAAGGCAAAGGAAAATAGACGAGGCAATAAAGAACATTGAACTTCGTACCGGCAAAACAGCAAATGATGCAGACCTCGCAAAGGAGCTTTCTATTTCAGAGGATGAGCTTTGCAGCTGGCAGTCGCAGCTTAAAGTAACAAATGTTGTATCTCTCGATGAATTTGATGAGTCAGGACCTGAGCCTGTCATGGATGCTGCACATAATTCACATTATGCACAGCCGGAGGAGATTGTTACACAGGAAGAGCTGAAAACAATGCTTGTTAAGTCGCTTGATAATCTGACCGAGAAGGAGCGCAGGGTTATTGAATTATATTATTATGAGGATCTTACCCTTAAAGAAATAAGCAATATCCTAGAGGTTTCAGAATCAAGAGTATCACAGCTTCACACAAAGGGACTGATTAAAATGCGTAAGGTCATGGGCCCTTATATGAATATACTTACAAACGCATAAGAGGGCAGAGGTTTATATGACAACATTAGAAATAACTCTCATCATCATAGGTGTTGTTTTCCTTATAGGAAGCTTTATGGTAAATGACAAGCTTTCACATAAGGATTTGGATAAAATAGCCGATATGAGTGCTGAGGAACTAAAAATAATAACTGAAAAAGAAGTGACTGCCGCCAAAAAGGACTTAAGCGATGCCTTGGACGAGGAAATAACACAAAAGCAGGATGAGACAAAGCGAAGTCTTGAAAAGGAAGCAAATTCCAAAATAATGGCGATAAATGAATATTCTGATACAGTGCTTGATTCGATAAACAAGGCACATAATGAAATAATGTTTTTATACAGTATGCTAAATGACAAGCATGATGAGCTTACACGGCTTTCAGGCGATATAGATAAAGCATCATCAAGACTCAGAAGCTCCTTCGAGCCGCTTTCTGCAGACTCTGCAAAGAGGGCTGAAAAACCGTCTGTAGCCGTGCAAAAGCCGGCAGAACCTAAGTCTGGCACAATGCAGCAGGATACAAAGCCTGACATGAAGCAGATGACAGGTATAGATATTTCAGGTATCATTAAAACACAGCCTGCTTCAGCAGCCCCTGCGTCAAAGGCAGGTGCAACAACTGCAAAAGGTACAGCGGCCGCTGTATCGGTCAAGGCATCAGATGCTGCTTTTGGTACGCCAGCAGGCAGTAGCGCAAATGCTGATGTAATAAATCACACACATGAAATCCTTAAGCTTTATAAATCGGGCAAGAGCAATGTAGAGATAGCAAAGCTTTTGTCTCTTGGTACCGGCGAGGTAAAGCTTATAATAGATTTATATAAAGAGGGCAAATAAAGTGAGATTAAAATACTATTTGCGTGGACTTGGATTAGGCATTATTTTTGCGGTAATTATTATGATGATTGGTTTTCACGACAATAAGCAGTCCATGTCTGATACAGAAATAATAGAAAAAGCCAAAACACTTGGTATGGTTGAAGCAAAGAATATTTCCGGGACAGTCGCAGACGAATATAATAGTGAAAAAACTGACTCCTCTGCTACAAACTCAGATGCTTCTTCCCAAAAAGCCGAAACTGAACAGGATAGTCAGATGCAGGACAGCCAAACAGCACAGGAAGATACACAGCAGGAAGCAGCGCAGCCGGCAGCGGATGCAAAGCAGGAGACTGTAGAGCCACAGGATGCTGTTACAACATACACAATTTCAGTAACAAGTCAGGATACATGTCGCACCATTGCAGAAAAGCTTAAAGCTCTCAATCTAGTGGATGATGCTGAACAATTTCGTATATATATGGGACAAAAGGGTGCTGATCATTTTATAGCAGATGGTGAGCACATTATTCCACAGGGAGCATCGTATGATGATATAATCACTATTCTGACACAGAAATAAATTTTTTGCTTGCATATAAGCCTTTGGTATGTTATAATTCCAAAGGCTTAAATACTATAAAGCACGTGTGCGGATGATCGCCGGTGCCGGATAACGCTTACCGGTGGCTGATCTAATTGGAAACACACGGAAGATTAATAACCAAACGGAGGTAAATAAAATGAGCGTAATTTCAATGAAACAGTTACTCGAGGCAGGTGTTCATTTTGGACATCAGACAAGAAGATGGAACCCTAAAATGGCTCCTTACATCTACACAGAGCGTAATGGTATCTACATCATCGACTTACAGAAGTCTGTAGGAAAGGTTGATGAGGCATATGATGCCGTATCTGATATCGCTGCTCAGGGTGGTACAATCCTTTTCGTAGGTACAAAGAAGCAGGCTCAGGATGCAATCAAGACTGAGGCAGAGCGTTGCGGTATGTACTATGTAAACGAGAGATGGTTAGGTGGAATGCTTACAAACTTCCGCACAATCGAGAGCCGTATTGCAAGACTTAAAGCTATCGAGACAATGTCAGAGGATGGCACATTCGATGTTCTTCCTAAGAAGGAAGTTATCGCACTCAAGAAGGAGTGGGAGAAGCTCGAGAAGAACCTTGGCGGAATCAAGGATATGAAGAGAATTCCTGATGCAATATTTGTAGTAGATCCTAAGAAGGAGCGTATCTGTATCAAAGAGGCTCAGGCACTTGGAATCACTCTTATAGGTATTGCTGATACAAACTGTGATCCTGACGAGTTAGATTATGTTATCCCAGGAAACGATGATGCTATCAGAGCTGTCAAATTAATCGTATCTAAGATGGCAGACGCTGTTATCGAGGCAAAGCAGGGAGCTGAGGAAGAGGTTACTGCTGAGGAAGCTTCTGACGAGACAGTTGAGGAATAAAACAGATTAATATCGGAGGATAATCAAATGGCTATTACAGCAGGTATGGTAAAAGAACTGCGTGAAATGACAGGCGCAGGTATGATGGACTGCAAAAAGGCTTTAACTGAGACAAACGGTGATATGGATGCCGCTGTTGAGGTATTAAGAAAAAGCGGTGCAGCTAAGATGGAAAAGAAGCAGAGCAGAATTGCCGCTGAGGGAATCGCACGTGTTGCTGTAAACGGAAACGTTGCAGTTGTAGCAGAGGTTAACTCTGAGACAGATTTCGTTGCAAAGAACGAGACATTCCAGGAGTTTGTTCAGACTGTAGCAGATACAGCACTTGCTTCTGGCTTAAATGGTGGTGCAAATGGAGAGGATATCGACGCTCTTCTTGCTACAAACGGACTTAGCGAGCTTCTTGTAGAGAAGACAGCTACAATCGGAGAGAAGTTATCTGTTCGTAGATTTGCAAAGGTTACAGGTGATGTTGTTACTTCTTATATCCATGGTGGTGGAAGAATCGGTGTTATCATTGCAGCAAATGGTGCAACAGACGATGCAGCTAAAGAAGCAATCACAAATATTGCTATGCAGGTTGCAGCTATGAACCCACAGTACATCAGCAGAAACGATATCTCTGATGAAGAGCTTGCAAAGCTTAGAGAGATCACTGTTGACAGTGCATTAAATGATGCTATAACACTTCCAAAGCCTATCCTTAATAAGTTAATTGACAAGGCTATTAATGAGAAGCTTTGGAGCGATGATGATATCAACAACTTCAACGAGCACAAGAACAACATGAACTATGTATGGAACTTCTTATCAGATGCTGCTAAGGCAAAGCTTGGTGAGCTTGCAATGGCAGACAAGGAGTCTATCGTGGCTGAGAAGATGTTCAATGGTTTAGTTGAGGGTCGTGTATCTAAGCAGTTAAAAGAGATTTGTCTCCTTGACCAGACATATGTTAAGGCAGAGGATGGAAAGCAGTCAGTTGCAAAATATCTTGAGTCAGTTTCTAAGGATCTTACAATCACCGAGATGGTTCGTTTCGAGGTAGGTGAGGGTATGGAGAAGAAGCAGGAAGATTTCGCTGCTGAGGTTGCTGCCCAGATGGCTGGAGTCTAAACTGTATCTTTATACTGATTAAACGAATGCTGTTCCGCAAAAGTTTAACTTTTAAACTTTTGCGGAATTTTTTTATCTTTACAAGATATAAAAAATATGGTAAAATAGTAAGAGGAAACAAAACCAATCATAACGGGGGACGCATATGGACTCAAAGGATAATGAATTAGCCAGACAGCAGCAAGAGCGTCGCAAACGTGTGAGCCGGATTAAGACAGGTATTATTATGACTATAGCAATATGGATAGCAATATCTATACTTGCCATAGTTGTACTGGGCATCATGGTTGTCAAACTGAATTCGAGAATATACAAGCTTGAGCTTCAGTTAAATACAGCTATATCAAGCACAGTTACCGGTACTGAGTCTGATGATGGTGACATCGCTTCTGATGAAGAAAGCTCTGGCGCAAAAACTCAGGCTGTCGTGAAACAGCTTGAGTCAAAAGACAATGTGTATCATGATGGGGATACAAGGAAGGTATATCTTACCTTTGATTGTATTCCCGGTGATAACACCGGTGCCATTTTAGATGCCCTTGCCAACTGTGGCGTCAAGGCTACCTTCTTTGTCACAGCAGATACCTCCGGTAAATATGATGATGTTTATAAGCGCATAGTGCAGGACGGACACACTATTGCGATGGCTTCCTACAGTAATTCATACAGTAAAATTTATGAATCAACAGAGGCATTTACCGATGACCTGACACAGATTTCCGATTATATCACCAATCTGACTGGAATAGCACCGGATATTTATCGTTTTCCCGGTGGCAGCATGAACCAGATTAGTAATGTAGACATGGTTGAGCTTGTAAAGATACTCAATTCAAAGCATATCACATACTTTGACTGGAATGTCAATTCCGGTGATACGGCCGACAATTGCAGTGTAGATGATATTGTCAATAATGTCACCTCAGGTATTGCCAAATATGACAATTCAGTTGTGTTATTACATGATGATTCAAACAGATCAACCACGGCAGAGGCTATTGAGCCGCTTGTTGAAAGCATAAAAGCGCAGGGTGCCGAAATATTGCCGATTGATAATAATACATATAAAGTTCAATATATCAAATCAGATACTGTTGGATAAGATAATAAATGGAGGAAATATTCATGGGATTATTCAAAGAATTTAAGGATGATTTTTCTCAGGCTGTAAACGAGCTTGTACCCGGAGATGTACCTGAGAAAGAAGTAGAGCCAAAGGCTCAGACAGCTGACAATCTTGTAGTTGATACTATAGGAGAGAATGTTGACGTTGCATCAGAGCTTTCAAAGCTCGACGGATTACTTGAGCATGTCGAGGAGCAGCCACAGGAGACAACTGTACCAAGACCAACTCCAAGTGAAAATTTTGCAGAGCATACAATCAATACACAAAAAGAGGAGCAGATACCACAAATGAATGATATACCACAGCCAGTAAATACACAGCCAGTAAACAATAACGTTTTATCAGGAGATGTACAGGACGAAACATCAGTCATCACAGCAAGTACTGTACTCACAGGTGATTTACAGTCATCAGGATCATTTGATATTCAGGGAACAATCAACGGAAATGTAATGTGTAACGGCAAGATTGTTGTTACAGGAACAGTCAACGGCAACACAAATTCATCAGAGTTTTTCGCTGATGTAGCTAAGGTTGAGGGTGAAATTGTTTCAACAGGAACTGTCAAGATAGGTGCAGGCTCTGTTATCATCGGCAATATCTCAGCATCTTCAGCAGTTATCGCAGGAGCTGTAAAGGGCGATATTGATGTTCAGGGACCTGTTGTAGTAGATACTTCTGCAGTTATCATGGGTAATATCAAGTCACGTTCAGTACAGATTAACAATGGTGCCGTTATCGAGGGCTTCTGTTCTCAGACATACGCTGATATCGATGTTCAGGGACTTTTCGAGGGTAAATAAATATGAGTAGAATATTACTAAAATTAAGTGGTGAGGCACTTGCAGGTGATAAGCACCACGGCTTTGATGAGGCTACAGTCATTGAGGTTGCAAAACAGGTTAAACAGATTGTTGATAAAGGTACACAGGTAGGTATTGTTATCGGTGGCGGAAACTTCTGGAGAGGCAGAACAAGTGAGACAATCGACCGCACAAAGGCTGACCAGATTGGTATGCTCGCTACAGTTATGAACTGCATTTATGTATCTGAGATTTTCAGATATGTCGGAATGAAGACAGCTGTTCTTACTCCGTTTGAGTGCGGCAACATGACAAAGCTTTTCTCTAAGGACAGAGCAAACAAGTATTTCGCACATGATATGGTAGTTTTCTTTGCCGGTGGTACAGGCCATCCTTATTTCTCAACAGATACAGCCACAGTGCTTCGTGCAATTGAGATTGAGGCAGATGGTATTTACCTTGCCAAAAGCAATTGACGGAGTATATGACAGTGATCCAAAGACCAATCCTGCTGCAAAGAAGTATGATGAGCTTTCAATCGAAGAGGTTGTTGAGAAGAAGCTCGCAGTAGTTGACCTCACAGCGTCTATCATGTGCCTTGAGAACAAGATGCCTATGTATGTATTCGGACTCAATGAGGAAAACAGCATTGTAAATGCTCTTACAGGCAAATTTAACGGTACAAAGGTTACTGTATAGTAAATTGCATATAATGCATATCAGGAGGATAATATGGATTCAAGATTAAACCCTTTCCAGGATAAAATGGAAAAAACATTAAATAATCTCGAGGAAGAGTATGCAGGCATCCGTGCAGGAAGAGCCAATCCACATATTCTTGACAAGCTTCGTGTAGATTATTACGGCACACCTTCACCAATTCAGAGTGTAGCCAATGTAAGTGTTCCGGAGCCTAGAATGATTCAGATTCAGCCATGGGAGGCTTCTATGGTTAAGGAGATTGAGAAAGCAATAAACTGCTCTGACATCGGAATTAATCCTACAAACGACGGAAAGCTTATCAGACTTGTTTTCCCTGAGCTTACAGAGGAGAGACGTAAAGATCTTGCAAAGGACATCAAGAAAAAGGGTGAGGAAGCTAAGGTTGCTGTCCGCAATATCAGAAGGGATGCAATCGACAGCATCAAGAAGACCGGCAAAGAGGAAGGCATTTCAGAGGATGAGATTAAAGGTCTCGAGGATGACGCTCAAAAGCTTACCGACAAGTTTGTCGCAAAGGTTGACGCTGCGGTTGATGCAAAATGTAAAGAGATACTTACTGTATAGTATTTATATCACGTATACAAACAAGGGACATGTTATTCGTGTCCCTTATTTGCTTATTCCCGGTTTTACTGTTCACACTTAACTGTGTGACCAGCAAATAAATGATGCGTCATGATTGTAAATATATAATATGCATAAATGAAAGGAAATAAAATATGAGTACTCCGGAACATATAGCAATCATTCTGGACGGAAACGGCCGCTGGGCCAAAAGTAAGGGTATGCCAAGAAACTACGGTCATACAGTAGGAGCAAAAAATGTTGAGAATATATGTAAGGCTGCAAACGACCTCGGCGTTAAATATCTGACACTTTATGCCTTTTCCACTGAAAACTGGAACCGTCCTGAGTCTGAGGTTGCTGCACTAATGAAGCTTCTTGAAAGCTATCTTAAAAACTGCATAAAGACTGCCAATAAAAACAATATGCGTGTGCGCGTAATAGGTGAGATAAGCAGGCTTTCAGAGAATTTCCAGGAGAAAATAAGAAACCTTGAAGAAGTTTCATCAGTAAATACGGGGCTTAACCTGACAATTGCAATTAATTACGGAAGTAGAGATGAGATGATACGTGCTGTAAAGCATATGATAGCTGACCATGATGATGGAAAGCTTTCAGCTGACGATATAGATGCAGATACCTTCTCATCATATCTTGACACAAGAGAGCTTCCGGATCCTGATTTACTCATCCGCACAAGTGGTGAGCAGCGCCTGTCAAACTACCTGCTCTGGCAGCTTGCATACGCTGTAGTTTTATTTTACAGATGTTCCGTGGCCTGCATTTGAATAAAATGAACTACAAAAAGGCTATAGATGCATATAATAAAAGAGACCGTCGCTTTGGTGGATTAAAAGAAACGAACGACACGGAGGATAAATAATGTTTAAGACAAGACTGCTTAGTGGTATAGTTCTTGTAATTGCCGCTATATTTCTTATAGTAACAGGAAACGAGGTGCTTCTTTTTTCAACACTTCTGATTTCGTGTATAGGTATGTTTGAGCTTTTCAGGGTGTTTAAATTTGAAAAATCGCTCTTATCGGTTGTACCGTATATTGCTTTGATTTTATTTTACATCAACTTAAGGTGGAGCTTCATACCTGATGTAATGATGCTTTTCATGGGCTTTCTTATCGTACTGATGTTCGTGTATGTGCTGTCATACCCGAAATATGATGCAAAGCAGCTCATGGCAGCCTTTTTTGGTATGTTTTATGTAGGAACAATGCTTTCATATGTCTACCAGATACGTACACTCAACAACGGACTTTACCTTGCCTTCTTGGTATTTTTATGCTCTTGGGGCTGTGATACATGCGCCTACTGCGTCGGAGTGCTGATTGGAAAGCACAAAATGGCACCAAAGCTTTCACCAAAGAAGTCTATAGAGGGTGCAGTAGGTGGTGTGCTCGGCAGTGCACTTCTTACAGCCTTATACTGCTTTATATTCAGAAATCATATGAATATAGACGGCACAGAGATTGCTATACTTGCTGTTATAGCTGCTGTTGCAGGCCTTATTTCAATGGTTGGAGATTTGTGTGCATCAGCCATAAAGCGTAATTATGATATCAAGGATTACGGACATCTGATACCCGGACATGGTGGTATTTTAGACCGGTTTGACAGCATGATTATCACAGCACCAATCATTTATTATCTGGCTAGCTTCTTTTTAAGTTAAAAAGTAACATTTAAAAACCATTGAAACAAAAAGCTAAGGTAACTATTCAGAACCACTGAGAAAAATATAAATCGAGGAATTATCATGAAAAAAAATATCAATACTTGGTTCAACCGGCTCTATCGGAACACAGACACTTGATGTGGTAAGAGAGCATGGCGATATGCAGGTTGTGGCACTTTCCTGTGGCAGAAATCTATCCCTTATAGAGAAACAGGCAAGGGAATTTAAGCCACAGTTTGTCAGTGTAAGTGATGAAAACGATGCCAAAAAGCTTCGCACAAGTCTTGCGGATACAGACATCGAGATTGGTTATGGCATGGACGGTCTCATTAGATGTGCCACCATTGAGCCTTGCGATATAGTTGTAACGGCAATTGTCGGTATGCTTGGCATCCGTCCTACAATTGCCGCCATCAAGGCAAAAAAGACCATCGCACTCGCAAATAAGGAGACCCTCGTTACAGCGGGCCATATCATTATCCCGCTTGCGAAGGAGTATGGTGTGTCCATTCTTCCGGTGGACAGTGAGCACAGTGCCATCTTCCAGTCACTGCAGGGAAATTCTATGAATCCGATTAAAAAAATTCTTCTGACAGCATCCGGAGGTCCGTTTAAAGGCAGAAAGCTCTCTGAGCTTGAAGGTATAAGGGTGGAGGATGCACTAAAGCATCCTAACTGGTCAATGGGTCAAAAAATCACTATTGATTCATCAACCATGGTCAATAAGGGGCTTGAGGTAATTGAGGCAAAATGGCTTTTTGATGTCGATTTGTCGCAGATTCAGGTTGTAGTGCATCCTCAGAGTGTCATTCATTCGGCTGTTGAGTATGCGGATGGAGCAGTTATAGCACAGCTTGGTACTCCTGATATGCGTATACCTATACAGTATGCACTGTATTATCCAAGCAGACCGGCGCTTTCCGGTGACAGGCTTGATCTCTTTAAGCTTAAGGATCTGACCTTTGAGGCCCCGGATCTTGATACCTTTAAAGGGCTTGCTCTCGCCATGAAGGCTGCAAGGGCAGGAGGCAATATTCCTACAGCCTTCAATGCTGCAAACGAGAGAGCAGTGGCACTGTTTTTGAATAAAAAGATTAAATATCTGGAAATAATCGATATAATCGAGGCATGTATGGAGAATGCATCATTTATTGAAAATCCTTCAGTGGATGAGATACTTGATACAGAGCAGTGCGCATATGACTATATCAGTAAAAGGTGGTAATTTTGAACATTATTAGTATTATTATTGCAATCATATTATTCAGCATCATAGTAATTTTTCACGAGCTCGGACATTTCTGGCTTGCTAAAGCAAATGGCATAAAGGTCAATGAATTTTGTCTTGGACTTGGACCGACTCTTTTTGGAGTACAGCGTGGAGAGACAAAATACTCCATAAAGCTGCTTCCGTTTGGCGGAGCCTGTATCATGGAGGGTGAGGATGAAAGCTCAGGTGATGACAGGGCATTCAACAACAAATCCGTGTGGGCGCGCATAAGCGTTGTTTTCGCGGGACCGTTTTTTAATTTTATCATGGCATTTATTTTTGCTCTCATTATCATCTGCTCTGTAGGCTATGACAGTCCAAAGCTTGCAGGTGTTATTGAGGGCTATGCGGCTGAGGAGGCCGGTATCAAGGCCGGTGATGAGATTGTAAAGCTGAACAATACGAATATACACTTTTACCGCGAGATAAGCCTCTACTCGATGCTTCACGAAGGTGAAACAGTTGATGTGACCTACCTTAGGGATGGCAAAAAGCACACCACCACATTGAAGCCTAAATATGATGAGACAACAAAGAGATACCTGTACGGCTTTAACGTGTCGGGAGAGCGTACAAAGCCAGGCTTTGGAAAGGCACTGCTTTATAGCTGCTACGAGGTGAAATACAACATCTATACAACAATAGAGGGGCTTAAAATGCTCTGTACAGGGGCTGCATCTGTAAATAACTTAAGCGGACCCGTCGGCATTGTAAAAAACATGGGAGACACCTATGAGCAGGCAGTTTCTATGTCCGGAGTATGGCTTGGCATACTAAATATGCTAAACTGGGGCGTGCTGATTTCTGCAAACCTCGGTGTGATGAACCTGCTGCCACTGCCGGCACTTGATGGTGGCAGACTTGTATTTTTGATAGTTGAAGCCATAAGAAGAAAGAGAGTAGACCCTGAGAAGGAGGGCTATGTGCATCTCGTTGGCATAGTGCTTTTACTTCTTCTGATGGTTGTTGTCATGTTCAATGATATCAGAAAGCTAATAGTCTGATTTTATAACAGATTGGAGATATACACATGGAGACAAAAATAGTAAAAATCGGAAATAAAGTAATCGGTGGAGGTAATCCGATTCTAATACAGTCAATGACAAATACAAAGACTGAGAATGTAGCTGACACAGTTGCGCAGATAAACGCGCTGACAGACTTAGGCTGTGATATAATCCGGTGTGCTGTGCCTACGATGGAGGCTGCAAGGGCACTAAAGGATATTAAGAAACAAATCAGCATACCGCTTGTTGCGGATATACACTTTGATTACAAGCTTGCAATAGCTGCGATTGAAAACGGAGCCGACAAAATCCGAATCAATCCCGGCAACATAGGAAGCGCAGAAAGGGTAAAGGCTGTCGTGGATGTAGCAAAGGAGAGAAATATTCCTATCCGCGTCGGTGTAAACAGTGGCTCTCTTGAAAAAGACCTGGTAGAGAAATATCATGGTGTGACAGCAGAGGGACTTGTGGAGAGCGCTTTGGACAAGGTAAAGCTCATAGAGGATATGGGGTATGACAATCTTGTCATAAGCATCAAATCATCAGATGTCATGATGTGTGTTAAAGCACATGAGCTTATTTCAGATAAAACCAATCATCCGCTCCATGTGGGTATCACAGAGGCAGGCACAATAATAAGCGGCAATATAAAGTCAGCTATCGGACTCGGACTGATACTAAACCAGGGCATCGGTGATACAATACGTGTGTCTCTCACAGGAAGCCCTCTCGAGGAAATAAAGTCTGCCAAGCTCATTTTAAGAACTCTTGGTCTTAGAAAGGGTGGCATAGAGGTTGTTTCATGTCCTACCTGCGGCCGCACACAGATAGATCTTATCGGGCTTGCAAATCAGGTGGAGACAATGGTTTCAGGATATGACCTTGACATAAAGGTTGCTGTCATGGGCTGTGTGGTAAACGGACCGGGTGAAGCAAAGGAAGCAGATCTTGGCGTGGCCGGAGGCATCGGCGAGGGTCTTATCATAAAGCACGGTGAGGTATTTAAAAAGGTGCCTGAGAGCGAACTGTTGGGTGCATTAAAATATGAGCTTGACCATTGGGGTGAATAATTTTGACAAAAACATTTAAGGAAGTTTTCCCTACACTTAAGCTGGACAAGGATATGGAGAATCTGCTGGAGAATGCTGATGTCACCAGAATTTCCGTAAACCATGCAAGAGATTTTTACAAAATATATGTAAAAGCAAAACGCCTTATTTTCAAAAAATAATCTGGAAGCTTGAGGAAAGCATAAAAAAACAGATATTTAAAAGTAAAGATATTACAGTAAAAATTATAGAGTCTTACGAGTTGTCTTCGCAGTACACACCGAAGACTCTTTTTGATGTGTATTTTGACAGTATTCTTGACGAAATAAACAGTCACAGTGTGCTTTTGTACAATCTGCTGCGCACCTCAAAGTGGAGCTTTACAGACGATACACATGTCACAGTCACACTTGAGGAGACAATAATCGCAAAGACCAGAGGCAATTCGGTCATAGAATTTCTTGAGAAGGTGTTCTGCGAGCGCTGTGGGATGGATTTTATCGTTAATCTGCAGTACGAAAAACCAAAAATCAGCAAATACCGTCAGAATGCTGACAAGCAGATTGAGCAGGAGGTGCAAAATATTGTCGCCCGCACTAAATTTGCCATGGCAAAAGATGACGGTGATGAAGAAGCTAAGGTGGCTGTCGATGACGGTGCAATGTTTGTAGGAGGCAGTGAAAATACATCTGATACAAAAAAGAGTGGCACATCAGATTCTCCTAAAGCCTCAGATAAGAAGAATGAAGCAAAGACAGGCACTGATAAAAAGCCTGAGAAGAAATTTGAAAAGAAATTTGAGAAAAAGTTCGAGCGCAAAGGAGATTTCAGGCGCAAATATGACAATGACCCTGATATCGTGTACGGAAGAAGCTTTGATGATGAGGAGATGGCTATTGAAAAGATTGACGGTCCTATCGGTGAGGTTACAATAAAGGGCAAGATTCTTACGGTTGAATCCCGCGAAATCAGAAACGAAAAGACAATCATTATGTTTGCGGTTACTGATTTCACAGACACCATCATGCTCAAGCTTTTTGCCAGAAATGATGACGTAGCAGATATTCTTGCATATATTGCCCCTGGCAACTTTGTTAAAGCAAAGGGAGTTGTGACTGTAGATAAATATGACAGTGATTTATCAATAAGTTCAATAGTCGGGCTTAAAAAAAATACCTGACTTTACCTCAAAGAGGGAGGATACTGCTGCTGAAAAACGTGTTGAGCTTCACTGTCACACCAAGATGAGTGACATGGATGGCGTGTCTGACGTAAAGGATATTGTGAAGTGTGCCATGCGCTGGGGACACAAGGCCATTGCTATTACAGACCACGGTGATGTGCAGGCATTCCCTGATGCTAACCATACTGTGGATGATAAATTTAAGGTCATTTACGGTGTGGAAGCATATCTGGTCGATGATACAAAGGATATTGTGGAGAATGCAGCCGGTCAGTCGCTGGATGACAAGTACGTGGTATTTGATATAGAGACAACAGGCTTTTCTCCGGAAAAGAATAAAATCATAGAAATAGGTGCGGTGAAGGTCATCGGTGGCGAGATTGTAGACCGCTATTCCACATTTATAAACCCTGAAGTACCTATTCCGTTCAGGATTGAGGAGCTCACCTCGATAAGGGATGACATGGTTATCACATCGCCAACAGTGGATGTCATACTGCCACAGTTTATGGAGTTTTGCAAGGACTGCATCATGGTCGCCCACAACGCTGACTTTGATATGAGCTTTATAAAGCGAAACTGCGCGCTGCTTGGCATGGAGTGTAATCCTACTATAGTGGACACGGTGGCTCTTGCGAGAGTGCTTCTGCCACAGCTAAACAGATTTAAGCTGGATACTGTGGCCAAGGCTCTAAACATCTCGCTTGACCATCATCACAGAGCGGTGGATGATGCCGCATGTACCGCAGAGATATTTGTCAAATTCATAGAAAAGCTAAAGGACAGAGGCATATCAAGCTTAGATGAAGTAAATGCCCTGGCAAAATCATCTGTTGAGATGATAAGGAAGATGCCTACATACCATGCCATCATTCTTGCAACCTGTGACCAGGGGCGTACCAATCTCTACAGGCTTATCTCGCTGTCACACATCAAGTATTATAATAAGAGACCGCGAATACCAAAATCAGAGTTTAACAAGTATCGTGATGGTCTTTTAATAGGCTCAGCCTGTGAGGCAGGAGAGCTTTACAGGGCCATTTTAAACGGAAGACCACAGGAGGAAATCACAAGACTTGTGAATTTCTATGATTACCTGGAGATACAGCCTCTTGGCAACAACGCATTTATGATACGTGACGAGGATTCCGATATTGCTTCAAACGATGACCTTATCGATATAAATAAGCGAATCGTAAAGCTTGGAGAGGAATTTGGAAAGCTGGTTGTTGCAACCTGTGACGTACATTTCTTAAATCCCGATGACGAGATATACCGTCGTATTATCATGGCCGGTAAGGGCTTTAAGGATGCAGATGAGCAGGCTCCGCTTTACTTAAGGACCACAGAGGAAATGCTAAAGGAGTTTGAATATCTCGGAAGCAAAAAGGCTGAGGAGGTAGTCATCACCAATACCAATAAGATAGCAGACATGTGTGAGCGTATCTCACCGGTCAGACCTGATAAATGTCCGCCGGTTATCGAAAACTCTGACGGCATGCTTCGTGAAATCTGCTATAACAAGGCAAACAGGATGTACGGAGATCCGCTGCCGCCGATAGTTAAGGAGCGTCTTGACAGAGAACTTAACTCTATTATTTCAAACGGCTATGCCGTAATGTACATCATCGCACAGAAGCTTGTGTGGAAATCAAATGAGGACGGCTACCTGGTTGGCTCACGAGGCTCCGTAGGAAGCTCATTTGTCGCAACCATGTCAGGTATCACAGAGGTTAATCCGCTGCATGCTCACTATTTGTGTACACACTGCAAATACAGTGATTTTGATTCACCAGAGGTACAGGCATTTTCAGGCCGTGGTGGCTGTGATATGCCGGATAAGCTCTGTCCAAAGTGCGGCAGACCGTTAAGCAAGGAGGGCTTTGATATTCCGTTTGAGACCTTCCTCGGTTTCAAGGGAAACAAGGAGCCTGATATCGATCTTAACTTCTCAGGTGAGTACCAGTCAAAGGCACACAAAGTATACCGAGGTTATTTCGGTGAGGGCCAGACCTTTAAAGCCGGAACCATAGGTACACTTGCTGACAAGACCGCATTTGGATACATTAAAAACTATTATGAGGAGCGCGGTGTCAGAAAGCGAAACTGCGAGATAGACAGGATAGTGCAGGGCTGTGTCGGTGTGCGCCGTACTACGGGACAGCATCCGGGTGGTATAGTCGTGCTGCCGATGGGTGAGGAGATTAATACCTTTACTCCTGTACAGCATCCTGCGAATGATATGACCGTTGACATCACAACAACGCATTTTGACTACCATTCAATCGACCACAACCTGTTAAAGCTCGATATACTTGGACACGATGATCCTACCATGATTCGTATGCTGCAGGATCTGACAGGTGTTGACCCGACAAAGATTCCGCTTGACGACAAAGCTGTCATGTCACTGTTTCAGAACACCTCCGCTTTGGGCATAGAGCCTGAGGATATCGATGGATGTCCGCTTGGAGCTTTAGGTATACCGGAGTTTGGTACCGATTTTGCCATGGGCATGCTCCTTGATACAAAGCCAAAGGAGTTTTCTGACCTCATTCGTATCGCCGGATTATCACACGGTACCGACGTATGGCTTGGCAATGCACAGACTCTTATCGAGGAAGGCACAGCTACCATTTCAACCTGTATCTGTACCAGAGATGATATTATGACATATCTGATTTCCATGGGGCTTGAATCTGAGGAAGCCTTCAACATCATGGAGAAAGTGCGAAAGGGCATTATTGCCAAGGGCAAATGCCCTCAGTGGCCACAGTGGAAGGAGGATATGAAGGCACACGGTGTGCCTGACTGGTATATCTGGTCATGCGAGAAAATCAAGTACATGTTCCCTAAGGCCCATGCTGCGGCATACGTTATGATGGCATGGAGAATCGCCTACTGTAAGGTTTTCTATCCTCTTGCATACTACGCAGCATACTTTTCAATCCGTGCCACAGGCTTTTCATATGAGCTTATGTGTCAGGGAAAGGACCGACTCGAAAACTACATGAAGGACTATAAGAAAAGAAAAGACACGCTGTCAAACAAGGAGCAGGATGTATTTAAGGACATGCGTATCGTACAGGAGATGTATGCCAGAGGCTTTGATTTCATGCCTCTTGATATATACAGGGCTCACCCTAACCGTTTCCAGATAATTGACGGTAAGCTCATGCCGGCCATAAACAGTATTGACGGACTGGGCGACAATGCCGCTATTTATATTTCGGAAGCGGCAAAGGACGGACCATTCCTCTCAAAGGATGATTTCAGGGAGAGAACTCATGTATCGCGAACAGCCGTAGACCTCATGTCAGATTTGGGACTGCTTGGTTCACTGCCGGAGTCAAACCAGCTTTCACTTTTCGATTTCGGAGCATAATCCGGCAGTTTAACATAAAACATATACTTTAACAATAATAAAAATCCACTACTCATTGACAGACTCATAAATCTGTAAATAGGGTAGTGGATTTTGTGTATAATATGTATTGATTTTAAATATTAAATCTTATTTTAATTTTCTTCAATAAAATCTATCTGATACTCATCCATGTACTTGATACGTGCAAGTGAGTAAACCTCATAGCCCTGCTCGTTGATCTTTCTTCTGCCAGGCTGGAATGACTTCTCAATAAGGATTCCTATACCGGCAACTGTAGCGTGAGCCATGCGAAGAAGTCTGATGGCACCTGTAGCAGCCTCTCCGTCAGCCATGAAATCATCAATCAAAAGAATATTGTCATCCTCTGAGATTACATCGCGTGAGAGTGTAAGCTCATAGCTCTTCTCTGTTGTAAATGAAGTAACCTGTGTCTGATATAAATCATTATGTAATGTCTTTGAAGGCTGCTTCTTTAAAATAACAAGCGGTACATTCATCTTGGCTGCTGCCATAAGTGCAGGAGCAATTCCTGAGCTCTCTATTGTGACAACCTTTGTGATTCCCTTATCGGCAAAGTGATTTGCGAAATCCTCACCGATGTGCTCCATAAGCACCGGATCTACCTGATGGTTGATAAATTTGTTGACCTTTAAGATGTTTGTGCCAATTACCTGGCCATCCTTGAGAATTCGATCTTGCAGTTCTTTCATTTTGTTCACCTCATAAAAATAAATTGTTATTATTATAGCACTATTCTTCGACAATATCACTATAAATTTTAGAATAAATTTCTTCAACCATATGATCGAGGAAGCTTTCCTCAAGCAGGCTGTATTTTTCAGTAATGACTGATGTGATAAGCTCAGCTCTTTTGTAGTATAAATCACCTGAGCAGGCATCTCCTTTTTCACCAGATGACGCTAAAGTCATAAGCTCGTCCCTATGAGTGACGGTCACGTATTCCATGATTTCCTCTTCGAGGGAATTATTCCGGTCAATTTTTTTTGAAATGTCCTTTAGCTCCATAAATGACTTAATTCCTATGATAAAAAATATCAAGAAAACAAGCCCCATTACGATAGAAACCATGAGCTTATTTACCGAGTCTAAAGCGGCAAGCTTTATAACTCCTGTATCAAGCAGCACAATAGCAATAAGCCCTATCGCACCGACTCCGGTGAAGCACTGTCCGGTTGCTTTTGTATCCTCGTATCGTTTTTGTTCATCAACGTATATTTTCATACGGCCTCCATATTGTTTAATTATAGTTATATGTTATAATGAAACGATGAAAATTACAATATTATGTGTAGGAAAAGTTAAAGAAAAATTTTACAGAGATGCGATTGCTGAGTACTCTAAGCGCCTAAGCCGTTACTGTAAGCTTGAAATCACTGAGGTTTCCGATGAAAAGACAAGCGAACAGGCCACACAGACAGAGATAGACATCGTAAAAAATAAAGAAGGTGAGAGGCTTCTTAAAAATATAAAAGACGATGCATATGTAATTTGTCTGGCGATAGATGGAAAACAGCTTGATTCGGTTGAGCTGTCACAGAAAATGGATAAGCTTATGACGGGCGGCAAAAGTCATCTTGTTTTTGTAATAGGAGGCTCTCTGGGGCTGTCCGATGATGTATTAAAGCGCGCTGACTATAAGCTTTCATTTTCTAAAATGACATTTCCTCATCAGCTCATGCGCGTAATTTTACTGGAGCAGATTTACAGGTCGTTTCGCATCAGCAATAATGAGCCATACCACAAATAACCGGCATAATTCAGCCTAAATAAACATATGTTAATATATGAAGATGCAAAAAGTAACTGATTCGTTCGAGCTTCCAAAGGACATAGTGCTAGGGCTTCCAATTGTAACAGCATATGGTTATAATGAGTTGACTATAGAAAACCACAAGGGTATTCTGTCATTTTCGGACAAGGCCGTAACTGTAAGGGCAGCAGACAGTACCATAAAAATATCCGGCAGCCGCCTTGAAATAAAGGAATTTACAAAGGATTTAATAATAATAGCCGGTCATTTAAAGGGTGTTATATATGAGTATTAAAGCTTATGCAACAGTAAGGCTAACAGGCTGCAATATCAGGCGCTTCATAAATCTGTGCACGGCAAACCATATAAAAATATGGAACCTTAAATATGTAAGTCCAAAGGAATATGAGGCCTGCTGCAGTACAGAAGATATTTTTCTAATGAAGCCGCACCTGAAAAAGACGCATACAAGGCTTCTCGTGGTAAAAAGACAGGGATACTTTGCAATAAGAGCATTCTATATAAAATACGTATTATTACGGCTGCAATTACCGGCGTTTTTTTGTATACATGCACTCATCTGCACAAGAATCTGGCACATTGTGCCTGAAGGAAACCGTTTCACGTATGATGAGTCGGTCATCTCCTTTATGGAGAGTGAAAATGTAACAATAGGCAGCCATAAGAGAGCAGATTACAGCCTCCTTGAAAAGAAGCTTGAGGAAAAATATCCCGATATCACGTGGTGCAGTATATACATAGAAAAAATACCATGAAATTGATATATCAGAGGAATAAATTATAGGTAAATTATGACAAATTTTATTTTTATGTTATAATGAAAAATATTTTGATTGAAAGGCACATGAGCTAATGAGTTTAAATGAAGTATCTATAAAAATACCGGGCGAATATATACCAAACGTCTTTGGGCAGTTTGATGCATTCGCCAAGAAAATAGAGCGCACACTGCACGTAACGCTTGTCTTAAGAGATGATTCCTTAAAGATTATCGGAGCGCAGGGAAATATTGATGGGGCAAAAGAGGTGTTCGAGCAGCTCATTGCGCTGGCTGAGAGGGGCAACGTCATTACAGAGCAGAACGTAAACTATGCACTTGCACTTTTAGAGGAGCATAGAGGCAGTGAGATTGTTGAGATTGACAAGGATATCATTTGTCACACAATAAATGGCAAGCCTGTAAAGCCAAAAACCATAGGCCAGAAGGAATATGTCGATGCAATCAGGAAAAAGATGATTGTGTTTGGCATGGGTCCTGCCGGAACAGGAAAGACCTATCTTGCCATGGCAATGGCTATAACAGCTTTTAAAAATGAGCAGGTGGGCCGTATTATTCTGACACGCCCTGCGATTGAAGCAGGCGAGAAGCTTGGCTTTCTGCCGGGAGATCTGCAGAGCAAGATTGACCCATATTTGAGACCGTTGTACGATGCTCTTTATCAGATAATGGGAGCTGAGAGCTTTCAGCGCAACATGGAAAAGGGCCTTATTGAGGTGGCTCCTCTTGCATACATGAGAGGCCGTACACTTGACAATGCATTTATCATACTTGATGAGGCACAGAATACAACTCCTGCACAGATGAAGATGTTTCTTACACGAATCGGCTTTGGCTCAAAGGTTGTCGTGACAGGTGATGCGACACAAAAGGATCTTGCACCGGGCGCAAAATCAGGGCTTGATGTGGCACTTAGGGTGCTTAAAAAACATAGATGATATAGGCATATGCAATCTGACAAGCAAGGATGTCGTGCGTCATCCGCTTGTACAAAAAATCGTTCAGGCATATGATGATTATGAAAATAAGCAGACTGCAAAGACTGCAAGAAAGCAGAGGAAGAGCAATTGAGAAGGGTTGTATCACTAATATCAATTTTTATATCAATCTTAGCTCTTTCATTTGTGCTGTGTCTGCTTGGTGATGTATATCCGGATGAGTGGATATGCATGGGTTTTTTAGATATCATATTTTATATGCTGCTTTTATTTGAGCTTGAGTACGAGCGGAACACACTGCAGCTGTCGAACAACTCAAGAACCGATTATCTTAGGTTTACGTTTGCGTTTATCATTTGCTCTATAGTGTGTATCATAAGCGGTTTTATGCCACTGTACAGCAGGCCGGTGATGATTTTTCCTATATTGCTTTGTCTGATTGGCAATGAGTTTCTGGCATTTATAAGCGGTACTTATTTTTGTATATTGCTTTCAATCACTGTATCCGGCGACTGCTTTGAGCTCGTATGTGAGCTGCTTCTTGTAATCACAGGTGCTATCCTTGCAAAGATGCTAAAGGAGGACAAGCTTCAGATATGTATATATCTGATCATAATCAGTATGAGCATTGTGACACCGGGCATATTCTATTATATGTCAACAAAGGAGTTTTCTGTTTCCGTTATTATTGCCGGAGCTGTAAGCGGCATGATTGTTTCGCTTATCGGCATCATTTGTGCCAGGGTATTTAAGCCACTTAGCGCTGATGAAACAAATGACAGGCTTATAGCAATAATAGAGGAGGATTTTCCTGCTGTAAAGCAGCTTAAAAAGAACAATTTCTCTGAATACAATCATGGCAATTTCGTATCGACGATTGCCATAAAGGCTGCAAAGGCTGCAGGACTGGACACTGCGCTATGCGCAGCAGGAGGCTTTTATTACCGCATAGGGCAGTGGCAGAAGCATAAAAGCGTCATGGAAGGAGTAGAACAGGCATTAGCCATGCATTTTCCTGAAAAGCTGACCAATATACTCTATGAGTACTATGGCAAACTAAGACACCCACAGACCCCTGAATCCGCACTCATCCATATGGTCGATGCTTTAATAGTAAGGCTTGATCATATCAAAAACGATGTGGCAGACAGTGAATGGAATCACGAAATACTTATTATCCAGACATTAAATGAGCTGTCAAGCTCAGGAATGTATGATGAATCAGGGCTTTCCATGAATCACTTTTTAAAAATACGAGACTATCTTACAAAGGAGGAGCTGCTTAAATGAGTTTTTTTATCGAAAAAGAAGTAGAATGCAATTTTAATTTTGATTATGAAAAGGTCGCAGAAGCTGTTGTTTCTGCTTCACTTGAGCACGAGAGCTTTCCGTATGAGGCGGAGGTTAATTTGACACTGACAGACAATGAAGGGATACATGCCATCAATAAGGAGTACAGACAGATAGACAGGCCTACAGATGTACTGTCTTTTCCGATGCTTTCATATGAAACACCCGGAGATTTTTCTTTCATTTCAGATGAGAATGAGGATGATTTCAATCCTGATACAGGAGAGGTCATGCTAGGCGACATTATCATATCCGTCGACAAAGTAAAGGAGCAGGCCTTAGAATACGGACACAGCGAAAAAAGAGAGTTTGCCTTTCTGATTACACACAGCATGCTTCATCTGTTCGGATATGACCACATGGAGGCTGATGAGGCTGCCGTAATGGAAGAGCACCAGAGAAAAATACTTGACGCTTTAGGTATAACACGCTAATATTTAAGCTGGTTATCAATTGAAACAGAGGATTTATAAATGGCTAAAAAAAAATAACGGGGCAAGCAATGCCTTAGTACAGGGTTCTATACTTGCCGTAGCATCTATCATAAGCAGAATAATAGGACTCATATATCGCATACCGATGCAGCGTATATTGGGCGATATCGGAATCGGCTATTATTCCACAGCCTTTGAAATATATAATGTCATGCTGATTATATCATCATACAGCTTACCACTTGCCGTATCAAAGATGGTTTCAGCCCAGATGGCAAAAAAGAGGCGGACTGCGACGTATCAGATACTGAAGTGTGCTCTGCTTTTTGCAACCATCAGTGGTACAACGGTGGCACTCATACTGTTTTTTGGTGGCAATTTTTTTGCAACAACGCTTCTTAACACACCATACAGTATTTTTGTCTTTAAGTAGTACTGGCTCTCCGGGGCTTTTGGTAGTTGCAGTGCTCGGCGTCATCAGAGGCTTTTTCCAGGGACTGGGTACTATGATGCCGAGTGCCGTCTCACAGATAATAGAGCAGATAGTAAATGCCATAGTCAGTGTATGGGCTGCATATGTGCTATACCGTACAGGTACAAGGATTGGCGCAGTGCTTGGTGACAAGGAGCACTATGCCGCTGCATATGGTGCAGCCGGTGGTACACTTGGAACAGTGCTTGGCTCTGTAGCGGCTCTTTTATTTGTAGTATTTATCTTTGCCATCTATATGAAGGTGTTCAAGAGGCAGATGAAAAGAGAACGAAATGTCAGGGTGAGCTCATTTGGCTACACAATGAAGATTCTTGTAATTACGGTTATTCCTGTGCTTTTAAGTACTACTATCTACAATATCAGTGGTATTATCGACCAGGGTATATTCAAGCAGGTTGCACTGCTTCAGGGATACACTCAGAATGATATAGACGTATGGTGGGGTGTATATACCGGAAGTACAAGCTTTTAATCAATGTGCCTATATCCATAGCATCAGCTATGGCAGCATCCTTTGTGCCGGTGCTTACAGGCGCATATCACAGGGACCGATACTGGAAGCAGTTGAGAGGACAGATTAATCTTTCCACACGCTTTATCATGGTTGTCGCATTCCCATGTGCAGTAGGGCTTGCCGTGTTTGGACTTCCTATATTTAATATACTGTTTTCAAGCACACGTGCAACAAATGCTGAGGCATCACTTATGATGTATGTCGGTGCGGTTGCGGTAGTATTTTACTCTCTTTCCACTCTGTCCAACGGACTGCTGCAGGGCATTGACAGGCTCAAAGTTCCGGTAATCAACGCTGCGATATCGATTGTAGCGCATGTCATAGTACTCATACTGCTTATGCTCATATTCAGGCTCAATATACATGCAGTTGTGCTTGCCAATACGTTTTTTGCATTGCTCATGTGCTTTATGAACAGCATGGCTTTAAAGAAGTACAGCGGCTTTAAGCAGGAAATAAAAAAGACCTTTATCATACCGGCCATCAGCTCGCTCATAATGGGAGTTATTTCGTATATAGTATACTTTATACTTTACAAGGCCTGTCATATTGAGATTATCGCCTTCATTCTTGCTGCAATCATTGCGGTTATCTCATATGCTGTGGCGCTGCTTTTACTCAAGGGACTGACTGAGGATGAGCTTAGACATTTTCCAAAGGGCACACTTATCATAAAAGTGGCAAAAAAATGTCATTTATTATAAAATTGAATAAATAACAAAAATTTACAGATACTGATTTTGAGGTGATAATATGAAAAGCAAAATCAGTATCTGTTTTTTAACTATTGTTGTAATTCTTCTTGCACTTGTTATGATAGAAAAAATCAATACGCAAAGAGCTGCAGACAAGGCTGCTATAATTGCACAAAGAAATGAAAATGATAAAGAAAGAAAAAAATGAAAAAGAAAGCCTTCTGACATCAAATGAGGCTAAAAATGCAAAATACTGCATCAAAAATGACTCCGGAATGCTGTCTGTATACAACGCCACTGCAAGTAGAAAAATACTTTGACACAGGCGTGTATTTTGAAGAACTGCCCGATGAAGACAAAAAATAAGGTTACAAACGGACTCTACTTTTTAACGAAACTGATTTGTACGATTTTCTTGAAAGCTATTCAAGTTAATGTTAAAATAAATCAGTTAGGGGAAAGAATATGTACGATGTAATTATAATAGGTGCCGGTGCATCCGGGCTGATGGCGGCAGCAGCTGCTGCATCAAAGGGAGCACGTGTGGCACTTTTAGAGCACAAGGATGATATAGGAAAGAAAATACTTGCAACCGGAAACGGCAGATGTAATTTCACAAACACTGATATGTCTGTAAATAAGTTTCACGGCAGTAAAGCGCTGATTAAAAACGGGTTGTCGCAATTTAATTATGCAGACACAATACGTTTTTTTAAAGAACTTGGAATACCTGCATATGACAATGCAGGCTACGTTTATCCAAATTCAAGGCAGGCAGCATCTGTTGTGGCAGCCTTTCGCATGGAGCTTATGAGGCTTCATGTGGATGTGAAAACAGGCATAAGTATTACAGAAATCAAGGCTGCAGGGATTACGGCTGAGGACACAAAGTCTGCTT
>ENA-OQJW01000024-OQJW01000024.1-human-gut-metagenome-genome-assembly--contig:-NODE-24-length-25445-cov-2.960028_pt1 | contig 25445 bp, 24 predicted proteins | sample MGYA00242619_ERZ504786 | MGnify/ENA primary metagenome ERZ504786 (study PRJEB26092, sample SAMD00036357) | human gut metagenome | host: Homo sapiens | study: EMG produced TPA metagenomics assembly of... | reverse complement strand
ATACTATCTCCATGCGTCCCGGCCACACAGCTTCTTCAAGAGCGCTTTTTATCCTTTTATTCAGGTCTGTTTTCTCTCTCTTTGGCTCTGTCTTATCATATTGCATTTCGTATTCCGGCCCGCTATAGCGCTTTCCCAGCACATACCGCGCCGCAAGCTCTGCCGCTGCTGCATTCTCCCACTGAAATGTGCCACAAAGCCTCAGTGCGTAGCTGCTGCAGCGTGCTATATCGCTTTGCTCCACAGTGATTATCCGTGCATGTCTTTTTTTGCGCTTCCTGCTCGATTACCTGCATGGCACGTTTATCCTGCTGTTCCACCACCACTGTGCCGTTTTCCTTTATGATACCGGCCTTCTCAGCCGCTATATCCGCTATATCACTGCCAAGGATAGCCATATGGTCATAGCCTATCTTTGTGATAACGGCACATTGCGGTGTGCCGATTGCATTTGTTGAGTCAAGCCTGCCTCCGAGCCCTGTCTCAATGACCATATAATCGCACTGCTGCTCCTCAAAGTACAAAAGAGCCATGGCAAGGCAGTAATCAAACATCGTAAGCCCTATGCCAAAATCTATATCAAGCAGATAGTTTCCAAGCCGTGTGACATCCTCCTTAGGTATCATACGCCCATCAACCGTGATGCGCTCCTCAAAATCTACCAGATGAGGTGATACAAACGTGCCTACCCTCATATGCTCTTTTTTTAATATACTAGAAAAAAAAGCGCACACCGAGCCCTTTCCATTGGTACCTGCCACATGGATATACGGTATTATGCGCTTTTGCTTTCCTTTTTCTCTCAGCACCTTTATGACCTGTGCTGTCACCACCACTCCGGGCTCATTGCCGAAACGGTGTGTGTTTTCTATTTTGTTTAAAACCTGTGTGTAATCTAAATTTCCCATGCCATCATTATAATATATCCGGTCGATAAAATAAAGACCATATCCTTATACTGCTATAATAATGCCCCCGTCATTTGCATACATGCTTGAGATGCCGGCAGTATCCACAATGACAATCTTCTTAAATCCGGCAAGCTTCTCAAGGCAAGCCTTCACATACTGTGCACGCTCCGGGCAGTTGCAGTGTGAAATTGCAAGAATCCTGTGCTCACAGTCCTTTGTGGCAGCCACAACATCCTCTACCATTTTGGCAAGTGCCCTCTTCATGCCGCGGGCCTGGCCAAGCTGCTGGATTGAGCCCTCATCTGTTGAGCCCATGACAGGCTTTATATTTAAAGTGCTGGCCACAAAAGCCTTCAGGTTGCTTAATCGTCCTGCCTTTCTTAATGTATCAAGTGTCTCAAGCACAAAGAATGTATTCATTGAAGCTATATACTCCTCAGTCTGCTTTACAACCTCATCAAATGAAAATCCACTCTCCTCAAGCTCCTGCACCTTCATGCCTATTAGTGTCTCGCCTATAGATGCTGAGCGGGAATTGAATACATAGATTTGCTTTCCACAATCCTCATGCTCCTCTTTGTACAGATTGACTGCTAAAACAGCGCTGTTGTATGAGCCGCTGAGCTTGCCCGAAAGTGTGACAACATAGATATGATCAGCCTCTCCCTCAAAGGCCTGCATATATTCCTCAGGAGACGGGCATGACGACTTTGGTCCCTTTACACTCTCCTTTACTCTTCTTAAGAAATCATGCTGGTCAAAGCTCTCATCATCGCGGATTCTGTATCCGTCAACATCAAGCTCGAGTGCCACATTGCAAAAATGTCCATCCTTCTTAAGGCTATCTGTGAGCTCACCACAGCTATCTATTATAATCTTATACATATCTATTCCTCCTGCACTATATGATAATAAAAGTTTAAATTACTTTTTTAAAAGTTATTTCATTCCGTAACAAGTAGTTTTCATTACTACGTCATATTAACACTAAAACTAAACTTATGCAAGAGGTTTCTGTATTTATTTTTCCATAATGGTTATCAGCCCTTTAATGGTACCCGAAAAAGGCCGTCACACAGTCGCTTAAGGCTTTCATGTCGCGTACTCCCATAAGCTCACAGGCTGAGTGCATGGCAAGAATAGGTATACCTATATCCACTGTCTTTACCGGCAAAAGCGTACCTGCAATCGAGCCAAGTGTGCTGCCACCACGGCTGTCCGAGCGGTTCACAAAGCGCTGGTACGGTATTCCCTTTTCATCACACAGCTGACATAGAATAGCAATAGCCTGCGCATCCGTAGCATACGACTGCGAGCATGCCTGCTTGATACAAAAGCCTTTTCCCATGACAGGCATATTTGTGATATCCATCTTTTCCTTTTTATTAGGATGAAGCGCATGAGCCACATCGACAGACAAAAGCATGGCATCATATATGCTCTCATCTATTTCATTTTCTGAAAGGTCCATATTTCTTAAAATACGCCTGAGCATATCGTGAAGCATTATAGAAGCCGCGCCCTGCTTACTGTTACTTCCAATCTCCTCATGATCAAAAAGCGCTATGATGTTTATTCCATCAGCTCTGTTTCCATCCTCTATGGCATCAAGAAGTGCCCTGCAGGATGACTGGTTGTCGATTCTCGGTGATGAAATCATGGTGTCATTCACACCGACAAAGCAAGGCTCCTCCATACAAAATGTATTGAGCTCAAAGTCTATGATATCGCTCTTTTCCACAGACAGCTCACCAGCCAGAAATCCAAGGAAATAATCCGTGGTCTTTTCATCCTCCGGGATTGAATCAAGCACCGGCATCAGATCCACCTGATTATTTATCTCGACTCCCTTATTCACATCCCTGTTCATATGAATGGCAAGATTTGGAATAATCATGACGGGCTTTTTGGACCTGTAGAGCACCATACGTGGATTAAACACATCCTCACTCCTTACAGCCACACGCCCTGCCACTCCGAGAGGTCTGTCAAACCATGTGTTTAAAATCGGTCCTCCATACACCTCTACATTAACCTGTGCATATGAGTTTGTCATAAAATCCGGATTTGGCTTTATGCGAAGATATGGATAGTCTGTGTGAGCTGCCGCTATTCGCACCATATCCTTTTTGTTGTAGCCGCTTCCTACAGTAAACGCAAACATGGTCGTATCATGGTGATTTAAGACATACCTGCCACCGCGCACAAGCTTCCAGTCGCCTGTATAATCTATCTCCTCAAATCCGTTTTCCAAAAGCTCCTGCTTTGCAGCCTTCACACACTCGCATGGTGAAACAGCCGCTTTTAGTAAATCAAATAATTTTTCCTGTTTCATGGATTGCCTCCTGTTTTCATTGCATAACGCATTTATTCTACCACGGACTTTACAATTATTCCAGTTGAACAGGCTTTATTTTTAAGGCTATTTTTATATCTATTTTTATGGCATAATCTACGAATCTGATGTATGATATAATAATCAATAACTATTCAAAACCACTTAAAACAATCATTCGCTGTCACATACAATGTGGAAAATGAGGAGAAATTATGATATCAATTGAACTGACAGACACAAAGGACTTTATGAACAAGCTGCTTCGCACAGAAATCTTTGACAACTTCCTGCTCCAGGAGGCCGTCATCACAAAGGCAGCCTCATACGTCATAGATGGTCACCTGCAAAAGGGCTTTTACAGCTCCACAGAGCTTGAGGAAAATGGTATAGCCGGCTATAGCATACTCCCCTTTAGGATGCTTCGCACAAACTGCTTTGACCTGATAAAGGGCAGACAGACTCCATCGTCATTCAAGTTTGTCTTTCTGCTTTCACCTGAAAACATGGAGCACACCCTAAGCAGTCTGCACTCTGCTTTCACTGTGTCCGATATCAGTGGTTTTTTCATAAATATCAGGTATCAGAGCCAGCTTCTGACTCTGACAACCGGAATATCCTACAATATTTTTTCAGCGGATAAGACCTTAGACGGTGAATGGGATAAGCTTGTAATGAAATTTTTAGCAAATAATGACATAAACTTTAAAGAACTTTGACTTTATTGCTTTACATCTTAAACCTGTTATGCTATTCTAACGTTAGTTGCGTAAGCAGCATTATTATTATTTGGAGGTACTTTCGATGAGCAAAGGTACAGTAAAATGGTTCAATAACCAAAAAGGTTACGGATTCATCACAGCCGAGGACGGAAAGGATGTATTCGTACATTTCTCAGGACTTAACATGGAGGGCTTCAAAACTCTCGAGGAAGGTGCAGCAGTAGAGTTCGATATCACTGATGGCGCTAAAGGTCCACAGGCAGTTAACGTTGAGGTAGTTAAATAATTTTGACCCCTCAGGCAATCTAGTTTCTATGTACCTTTTTCTTTATTATATATTTAGGTAAAATTATAGTTACAAAAATGTTAATTGGGGAATAAGATATAAGAATCATGATTAAAAAAGAAGAGTTCATTTCGTAACTCTTCTTTTTGTTGCTTTTTATTTGTTTTGGTTGCTTTTAGTTGTTTATTGCGATGATGAGACATCGGTGAACTCGTGGTAAGAGGTAAAATGTGTAACCGTTCGCCTGTCCCCACTGGATGATCTGCTCGACCGCATTGACACTGAATTCCTTTATGTCATGCTGCAATACAACTGATACATTATGGCTCTGCACACCGGAGATGACATTCTGTACCACCTGTTCTGTGCTGATTGGCTTGGGGTCTGCATCTCCGCTCGATACATTCCAGTCACAATATAAAAGTCCTCTTGCTGTCACATCATTTACGAGCTGTGTCATAATACCCGGACAGTAATCCTTGCTCACAGTATTTGATGAGCCACCTGGGAATCTGATGATTGACGCATCATTTCCTGTCTGTGCCTTTATGATACTGTTCATCTGCTCAAGGTCATCAAAAAATGCCTGCTCACTTGTATATATCTGGTTGTATTTGTGGCTGGCAGAGTGGATAGCCACTGTATGTCCTCTCTTTGCCTCCTCTGCTATCATGTTCTGATAGTCAGGATGTGTATTTGTAACAAAGAAGGTGGCCTTTACATTGTATTTATCAAGCACATCTAATAGCCCCTGTGTATACTTTCCGGGACCATCATCAAAGGTCAGATAAATAATCTTGTTGCCCGGATTTACCGTGTCTGCCGTGGCAGCCGGGTCATACACACTTACCACTCTTGTAGCTTTAGCCTTATTTCCTGATGAATCTGATACCTCATAGGTCACAGTATACTTTCCCGCCTTATCCTTATCTACCTTATCTCCTGATACCTTGACACTGTCTGTGATATCTCCGTCACAGTTGTCTGTTGCCGTATATCCCGGATCACTGTATTTATCACCTTTTTTAACTGACATGAAATCATCACCTGAGAGCTTAATCTGCGGTGCCGTGGTATCTGTGACATGCACAGTCCTTTTGACCTCGCTCTCATTCTTTGACGAATCTGCTACACTGTACTTTATCTCATAATCTCCAGGCTTTGATGTATCGACAGCTCCTGTTACAGATACCTTGTCTGTCATATCCCCATCATAGTTGTCTGTTGCCGTATATCCCGGGTCACTGAACTCGCTGCCTGCCTCTACAGTCATCTCTGCATCGCCATTTAATGCAATCTCCGGAGCCTTCTTATCCCTCACCTCAACCTTTATGGTCTGTGTCGCTGTTTTTTTTACCGTATTGAGCCGTTACCTTTATCTCGTATGAACCTGTCTTTGTTGCATCTACATTACTGTCTATAGTACATTTTATTTCTTTTCCCTTGCGGTTTATAAGCCTGCCTCTGACATACGCCTTGATTTTGGGTTCCTCAAACTTTTTGCCATACTCAACAGTGATACCGTTTTTAAACTTGCTGCTGAACTCAATGTGTGAATCAAAGCATGTGATATATACTATAAACGCCACCACCAAAACTATTGCAGCCACAAGTATCCCAATAATCATCTTTTTATTTTTGTCCATTTTTACAATCCTCTTTAGCATTTTATAATTATTCTCTCTATATTATTACTCAAACCTGATAATATTATTTCAAGCAATATCTATTATAGCGTTAAACAATCTTTTTTGCTACTGCAAATTCCTTGAGAATTTCTTAATGTTGGCTTCATATATTTCAGTTGTGTTACAATTGTTTCTTTATCCCGAAAACCTGTGATAGAGTCGTAATATGTACTTAATTTATTTAATATCTTAGTTACTATTCAATTCTCAATATGACTAACCACATATCTTTTTGCAGATATTCACAATCACAAAAAGCCCCCGGACAAGCCGGGGGTTTTAAAAAGCTTATGCTGTAACAATTATTTTATTACTGCTCCTTGCGGTGCATCTCAAATGTCTCCATATGGTAGTTGGCGATGTTGTCACGAATCTTTCTGTCATCTGCTCTGCTTAAGAGATCATCACGGAACTTCTTTGTAGACACCATGTCATTGTATGAGCTTGGTCCGCCTACACAGCCGCCTTCACATGCCATTCCCCTCGATGAAGTTCTCAGGAAGCTTGCCTGCCTTCATGAGGAGAAGTGCTTTCTTACACTCTGCTGCTCCGTTTGCCTTGCAACCTTGCAATCAACATCCTCTCCCTTTTCCTTCATGCTCTCGATTACGGCTGCTGTAACTCCGCCTGAGTTTGCGAAACGCTTACCGTATACTGAGCCCTCCTGGTATGAGGTGTCATCAGCCTCAAGCTGTACTCCCTTTGCCTTCATAATAGCACGAATCTCACTGAAGGTAAGTACATAGTCTGCATTGCCCTCTATCTTCTGATCATGTACCTCTGACTTCTTGGCAACACATGGTCCGATGAATACTGTAACTGCATCAGGATCCTTTGCCTTGATCATTCTTGATACTGCACACATTGGTGAAACAGTTGTAGAAATCTTGTCAGCAAGCTCAGGATAGTGCTTTCTAACCATATTTACAAATCCAGGACAGCATGATGTAACCTTCTTCTCTCCTGCCTCGTATGCCTCAAGCCACTCATCAGCCTCGTATGCTGCTGTCATATCTCCTCCGAGTGCTACCTCAACAAAACCGTTGAAGCCAACTGCCTGCATGGCCTTCTTCCAGCTGTTCATAGTGATGTTTACACCAAACTGTCCCTCTGCTGCAGGTGCAACCATAGCGTATACATGCTTGTTCTCTGACTTGATTGCATCGATTACATCTACGATGTATGTCTTTGATCCGATAGCTCCGAATGGACAGCTGTGGATACACTTGCCACATCTGATACATTTGCTCTCATCAATTACTGAAATGCCGTACTCATTGTATGTAATGGCATTTACAGGACAAGAGAACTTACATGGTCTCTTTAAATGAGCAATAGCGTTGTAAGGACATGCCTGTGCACAGCGTCCACACTCCTTACACTTCTGTGGGTCGATATGTGAGCGGAGGCGTCCTGCCTCGATTGCTCCGAACTTACATGCATTGATACAAGCCTTGCCAAGACAGTTCTGACAGTTCTCAGTAACTGTGTAGCTTGAAATCGGGCAATCCTCACATGCTGAGCTGATTACCTGGATGATATTGCCATCATCGTTTGCGCTTGGTGCTTTACCCTCTGCAAGTCTGACACGTTGACGGATGATCTCTCTCTCCTTGTAGATACAGCAACGGAACTGAGGTGTCGGTCCCGGAATAAGTGTAAATGGGATGTCATCTCTGATCTCATCGAGGTTACCTGCAAATGCAGCCTTTGCGACCTCAAGCAAAACTGCATGTTTGATTTTGATTACGTTTTCGTCAGCGTACATATTATCTCCTTTTCCTTAAAATAATGTATATTTTGTTACCTAATAAATTACATACTTAGAAGAATCATTACATCATGTGACACTTCCCATATCACATGACCTGATTCCTCTAAAAAAAATGCTCCTAGTACAGTATTTATCTACTAGGAACATTCTACAAATTTTTTAAACTTTTTCTACCCTTGTATTCATCAAAATACAAAGAATTGTATTTTTTTTCACAATAGCAGCTGTTTCAATAAAATTACTCATGGCGCAGAGCATCAATCGGGTTCAGGTTCGCTGCCTTGTATGACGGAAGCATACCGAATATGATTCCGATTGCCATCGAAAAAAGCACCGCAAGTATAGCTGCTGCCGGGCTTATCGCTGTCGGCGTGCCGTTTAGCATTGAAATGACCTTCGAGAGTATCACTCCGACAAGCACTCCCACCAAGCCTCCAAGACTTGTGAGCACAACAGCCTCTGTGAGGAACTGACCAAGGATTGCTCCCTTTCCTGCTCCGATTGCTTTTTTAAGTCCTATCTCTGAGGTACGCTCTGTGACTGACACAAGCATGATATTCATGACGCCGATACCGCCGACGAGCAGTGATATTCCGGCAATCCAGATGAGCATCATGTTGGTTGACTGGCTGAGCTGCTGTATCTGCTTTGCCTGCTCCTGTAAATCCTGTGCCTTGTAGGTCACATCAGAGCCGTCTGTGACATTTAAGCTGCTGTTAAGTATCTCCTCAGCTGCCTTTCCCACTGTAGCCATGGTATCGGTGCTGTCAGCCTTAAGCAGAAGGTTCTGCGGCTCATCATAGCCAAATATGACAGGCCATGTGCCGCTTGGCACAAATACATTGCCCTGGCTGTTATCATAGGCATACATATAGTAATCATCCATTGAGTTTATTACCAGGTCATAGCTGTCCTTTTCCGTGACTACACCGACTACTGTAAACGGATATCCCTGTATCTCTACTGTCTTGCCGAGCGCGCTCTCTCCTGAAAACAGGCTGCTCTCCACGCTCTCGTCGATAAGAGCTACCCTGCGGGCCTTTGCATAATCATTCTTTGAGAAGCCTCTGCCCTTCATGACTACATAGCTTGCTGTGTTGAAATATCCGTCATCGACACCTGTTATATTGCCGCCTGAAAGCGCCGTGTTCAGATAATAGACTGCATTGTAAGCCTGTCTTGTGCGGTAAAGTGCTGCATTTTGCACATGGTCGAGCTCCTTTATGCTGTCAAGTGTGGCAGCCGATACCTCTGTCACTCCTGCCGGTGCTGAATCATATGACAGATCCATATCATAACCATCCTTCTGCAGTGTGACCTTTACGTTATTACTTCCTGAACCTATAAGGTTCTTTTCTATCTGTTCGTTTGTGCCCTGAATTGTGGAAACAATCGCAATAATTGCTGCAATTCCGATGATGATTCCAAGCATGGTCAGAAACGAACGCATCTTATGTGACCAGATTCCCCTAAAAGGACAATCTAATATTTTCAAGCATCTTTAATCCTCCCTGCTAAACTAATACATACCATCTTCGGACACCTTGGTTTTCTCGCCTTCTCTGACTCCATACGGGAATGCGATATAGTCATCATTTGTCAGGCCTGACTTTATCTCCACATATGAGCCCCAGAGCGACTTGCCTGTTTTGACAGACTGCTTTTTGAGCTTTCCGTTGTCATCCTTGTATATATATGACTGTCCGTTTTCTGTTCTGACATATGACTTGTCGATATAAAGTCCACTGTCAGAGCCCTCTGATGACGTATCTATAGTAAGCTGCAGCGAATCGCCCTTTTTGAGATTCTGCGGATTCTCAATGTATGCAGTGTACTCATAGAATGATGAGTTTGGATTGCTGTCTCCATAGTAGTTAACACTGTCTGACGGCACATTGCTTATCTCTGATATCGTGCCCTCATAGGTATCACCTGTCATGTAGTTGACTGCTGATACGCTCTGCCCTACCTTTACTGTATCCAGATCCAGCTCACCGATTGTTCCGCTGATATACAGTCCTGAGGCTCCTGAAAGCTGCAGGAACGGTGTACCGTCCTGAGGTGGATTGGCAGGATCACAAACTGTTGTCACAATTCCATCCTTCTTTGCATATACCACGCCATCCTCAAGCTCGCTCTGCAGTTCCTTTAAATCAGCCTGTGCAATTCTCTTTTGTAAATCAACATCGGCAACACTTCTTGTCTGCTCCTTTATGGCATCCTTAAGCTCATCTGCTGTGTATGTCTTTTCTTCTGCCGCGGTATCAGCTTCCGTCTGTGCGGCCTGTTCTGTGGCATTGTCTGCTGCGGCATCTGACGGATCATTTACTGCTGTATCAGCAGAAGCATTTCCTGCTGTAATTGAACCTGCAAGGAAAAGCTTTATCTCATCGCTGTCATCATAGCTGCCAAGCTTATCTCCTCTTACGATAAGCTCCATATCAGGCGCGTTAGCATCTCCTATTACAAACCGGGCTACCGCACTCTTATCAGCAAGTGTATTCAAAAGCGATCCGGCTACATATGAAGCCTCTGTGCATGTAAATACATAAGGATCGTCCTCTGTACCGCTTCCCTTAGCCTCTGACAAATCCGATATCACATCATGCTGTTCATCAGGCTTTTGCTCAGGTGCAGCCGGCTGTGTGTCAGGCTGTGGCTCAGGTGTAACAGGAGTCTCAGGCTGCTTTGCAACCGGCTTAGTATTCTTTAGCTTATCAAGCTTCTGCTTTTCCGATACAAGCTGGTTCTCAAGACTCTGTATCTCAAGCTGCTTCATCTCAACCGAGAGTGAAAGACTCGTCACATCATATGCAAGGAGCTTATCTCCGGCCTTTACCTGCTGATCCTTTGTGACATAAACCTCTGTCACCTTCTGTCCATCCTTTAAATTGATTGTCTGACATGCATCGTCACACACCATTCCCTCACTGGTCATGGATGTGCTGTCGTTTGTCGTGCTGATCATTGAAACACTCATGACGGAAGCAAGCCCCTTGGAGTTCTTGTAATAAACCACTCCTGTGATGCTTCCCGCTACAACTGCAACTACAAGGACAGCTATTATAATGATCTTAATTCTCTTTTTCTTTTTCATTACCTGCCTCCTGTCCTTCCTCTGTTATCTCGCCGTCTATGATGTGGACGATGCGCTTTGCCTGCTCGGCTACCTTTCTGTCATGTGTGATCATGACAACCGTCACACCGGACTCATTAAGGCTCTCAAAGAGCTCAAGCACCTGCCTGCCTGACTTTGAGTCAAGTGCTCCCGTAGGCTCATCCGCAAGCAGAAGCTTTGGATGATTTACCATAGCTCTCGCTATCGCCACTCGCTGCTTCTGTCCTCCTGAAAGCTGTGTTGGCTTAAAATCAGCCCTGTCTGAAAGCCCTACGCGCTCCAATGCCTCCATACCCATCTGCCTTCTGTCCTTTTTGCTCACACCGGCATATATGAGTGGCAGGCATACATTGTCAAGTGCGCTCTCACGCGGCATGAGCTGGAAATTCTGGAATACAAATCCTATTGTATCCCGTCTGACTCTCGTAAGCTCCTTTTCCTTGAGCTCACTGACTTGTCTGCCGTCAAGTATATATGTGCCCGATGTTGGCAGATCAAGACATCCCACAATATTCATGAGAGTGGTCTTGCCGGAGCCCGACGGCCCCATGATTGCCACGTACTCTCCCTCCTCAATCTGGAGTGAAACATCCTTTAAAACCGGCACCACAAGCTTATCCTGGTCGTAGTTTTTGTAAATATGCTGGAGTTCTAGAATCATCTACTGTACCTCCGCGTCACCTGAACCGGTGGCATCTGCAGCACCTTCGTCCATTGTGCCATCATCAACCGGACCGCCCTCAGTGCCCTCAAGCATCTGGTCATCAAGAGCTTCTGTACCCATATTATCATAAACTGTGTCTTCACCGCCGCCATTTTCAATGTACTCTTCCCACGTCTGTGCCGGCTCACCCTCATAAAGGTCATCCGATGCCCACACTATGTAGTCATCCTTTGAAAGCCCTGATTTGATTTCATACATCATGAGATTCTCGTCATAGTCTCCAAGCTCAACCTTTGTCTTCTCAAGCTTATCCTTTTTATTAAGTGTCCAGACATATGCATCATCGCCATCCTTTACAACGTAGCTCTCATCAATCCATATGCCTTCCTTCATCTGTGTCTGTCCAAAATCCGGCTCCACATATACATGCTGTCCTAAAAGCATATCGCCTGTGCCTGTAAGCTGCACATAGAAGTTGTACTTTGAGGCCTTCTGCTCGCTGTTTCCATCATCATACATGCCTGAATTGCTGTTATCAGTCTGAGGATTCTCAGTGTCAACCTTGCTGATGGTACCCTGCCAGGTCTTTGACTCATCAACTCTTGAGCGCACGATAACTGCCTGCCCCTCTGCCAGTCCGCTGTTTAAAAAGCTCTGCTCATCGATTGTGCCCTTTACCCTGTAATCGCCGGTGGCAACAATTGTCATAAATGCAGAATCTGCTGTGTCTGCACTCTGATTCTCATTGATTTTCTTAACAACACCGACCATTGTGCTATTTACAGTGGCATTTTTGATGCTCTCATCGTACTTTTCTATCTCTGCCTTCTTCGTGGCAACATCGTACTGTGTCTGCTTCTGCTGTGTCTGCACCTGCTGAATCTGCAGTGTATAGTCAAGCTGCTGATCCTTTGACGCTTCCTTCTTTTCCTTGTTGAGCTGCTCTATCTGGGCATCATAGCCGGAAAGCGTATTGTTTAAGCTCTCAAGCTCAAGCGTGGCACTTTCCTTTTTCGCAGCAAGATCCTTTGTATCATAGGTAAAAAGAGGTGTACCCACCTGTACCTCATCACCCTCTGACACGAGAATATCCTTTACTTTTTTCTCACTATCAGCCTTGATATCCATGCTGTCGGCTGCTTCCACGACACCGCTGTACCTGTCAGTGCTTCCCGCCTGATACATGACATCAGAGACCTTGTTTGCATACACCCCCGATGACTTTTTTGCATTCTTTCCCTTTGTCATTGCAATGACAACAGCTGACACAATAACTGCTATAATCAGCACAACTGCAATCACTGAAATGATAATCTTTTTCTTTTTACTCATTTCGACCTCCCGGTTTCTTATAATTAATTGATTGATTATAAATTAATCATACCAAATATATATTGCATCTGTCCTTTAAGATTTTTTTAATATTTTACTAATAAAAAATGGAGGTTAGTATGGAAATAGCATTTAGTGAGAAAATTTCTCCACAGCTGTCCGCCGCCCTGCTGTCCACCCCTTATGAGCTTGGTAAAGAGGGAGGGCTTTCAAGCGGCTATCTGCCGGAGAGTGATAGCTGGGAAGTGATAGTGAAATATGTCGGTGACATCGAAAAAATAAAAGAAAAATATCCTTCTGTGCTCATCACAAAACTGCTCGGAAACTATGCGGTGCTTGTAATTGAAAAATCCCTTGTAAATACCGTCGCCCTGTGCGATGAAATCATATATATGGAAAAGCCAAAGCAGTTTAACTACGATGTATACGAGGGCTCGCAGGCCTCATGCATCACTCCCGTACACACCAATCCATATAATCTGACCGGAAAAGGCGTGCTCACAGGCATTATCGACTCCGGAATTTACTATGCCCATCCGGCTTTTATACAGGATGGTGTAAGCAGAATCGCCTATCTGTGGGACCAGACTGTTTCCGATGATTCCTCACGCAGTGATATCATCCCTTTCGGCACCTTATATGACCGCGATACAATCACCAAAGCCATAAATGCAGAAAACAGCTTAGAAATGCAGCGCATCTGCCCAAGCATCGACATATCCGGGCACGGCACTCATGTGGCAGGAATCGCTGCCGGAAACGGAAATGGTAATGATAATGAACAAAACACAAAATACCGCGGTGTTGCTTATGAAAGCACTCTTATAATCGTAAAACTCAAAACCTCAGGCGGTGCCAGCTTTCCCACAACCACACAGATTATGCTGGCAGTCGACTTTTGCATAAGAAAATCCATCGATATGAATATGCCTATAGCCATAAACCTAAGCTTTGGCACAAGTAACGGCTCGCACAGCGGTACCTCACTGCTTGAAACATACCTGGACTATATAGCAGAAAACTACCGCTGCGCGGTCTCTGTCGGCTCAGGTAACGATGGAGCCGGCTTTGGTCATGCAAACGGCAAATCATACCCTGCCGATGCAGAGCTTGCGATAGGCTATCCTGAGCCATCTCTTTCCATAGATTTATGGAAGAAATACTGGGATGAGATACAGCTGCAAATTACCGCCCCAAATAATGATATGCTGGAGATTCCAGATACAATTACCAATCAGGCAAAAGGCTTTACATACAGATACAGGCTCGATGGGACAGACATATATATAACAGGCGGCGGTCCCTCACCCTACTCTCCCTTTCAGGAAATATTCATTGAACTCATGGGAGCAGAATACATCTCACCCGGCATCTGGAAAATATCGCTTATGCCCATATCTGTAAAGGACGGTTCATGGGATATATGGCTGCCGTCAGGTGCTCTGCGCAATGCACAGACCTCATTTATCAATGCATCACCCGATATCACCCTGACCATCCCCTCGACCTCACAAAATGTCATCTCTGTCGGAGCCTATGACAGCCGCACAAACCGCACAGCTGCCTTTTCCGGCCGAGGCTATACCTGGGCCTTTGACAGCATAAAGCCTGATATCATAGCGCCCGGTGTGGACATTATCTCCTGTTCAAACACCGGAGGCTACACTTCAAAAACAGGCACCTCCATGGCTGCTCCGTTCGTAACCGGTGCGGCAGCGCTCCTGATGGAATGGGGCATTGTGCGTGAAAATGACCTCTATATGTATGGCGACAAGCTTAAAGCTTCTCTCATAAAAGGTGCAGGTGAAAATGTATTCACAGCTTTCTCAAGGGCTGTCTCTGAAAATACTTCCAAAAACACAAAATACCCCAACCCTGTGACGGGCTGGGGTACATTGTGCTTACTGGATAGTATTCCTTAACGGAAGCTGCTATTCGTATACGTGCTTCTGATGCTTCTTTGCATCTGCCTTATTCTTTTTCTTCAATGGATGCTTTGGGTTTTTATCCATTATAATCGCTTCCTTCCGTTCGTTCTGACTACGTTATACACCTGCAATCAGCACTTGTCAAGTTGGAGTGCTATTTTTAATTAATTGTTTATATTCATAGCAAAGTCACTATCATTTTGATGTTAAAGCACTAATTTGTATGCACAATTATTGACAGTTTGCTATATTTAAATTAAAGGGTCATAAGGTATCATTACATAGCTGCCAGATATACAAAATATGCCGCATAGCAAAGCAGCATCACCACTCCACATGGCTTTCTAAGCTCTTTATGTCTTATCGTACCGCCCCACAGGAGCACACCGCACAGTATTGCCACAACTGTATCAATCACAAACCTGCTCTCAAACGGTACCGGACAAATGAGAGCTACTGTACCAATTACAAAGAGTATATTAAAAATATTGCTGCCGACTATATTTCCTATTGCAATTCCTGCATTTCCCTTGCGTGCTGCTGAAACAGATGTCACAAGCTCCGGAAGAGATGTGCCGAATGCCACGATCGTAAGTCCGATAAAGCGCTCACTCATGCCGCAGGCTCTCGCTATAGTTGTGGCACCGTTTACGACAAGCTGGCTTCCAATTACAACGCACACACCGCCAAGCACAATAAAGAGCAGGCATTTCCATACCGGATATAGCTTTACTGGCTGCTCATCGCCACTATCATTGCCCTTTTTTGCCAAAAAGATACAAATAAAGCAGATATGCAATAAATAAAATCCACAGTATAACTCCCTCAATGAATGTAATTTCATTACCTGTCATTCCCATCACGAGAAGCACTGCTGTGATAAGAAGCATATACGGTATCTCGTATTTGAAGGTAGTTTTTGTATGGCTACATTTGTGATGAGTGCCGTCACTCCCAGGATTATAAGGATATTTAGTATATTGCTGCCGACTATATTACCTACAGTGATACCCGCATTACCCTTTATTCCTGCAGTGATGCTGACTGCCGCCTCCGGCAGCGACGTACCCATCGCCACAATCGTCAGTCCAATCACAAGCTGCGGAATACCAAATTTCCCTGCGAGCGCCGCCGCTCCATCCACAAACACGTCCGCGCCCTTCACCAGTGCTACAAAGCCTGCTATAAGCAGTAAAATTGCTACAAAAATCATAATTTTCCTCCTTCTGCCGTCCTTTTTAAGGATACCTGATTAATTGATAGTTACAGCTATGTCCTATCAGCAGAAGGCTTTTATATACAAAAAAGGCGACACTTCTGCTGTATAAAACAACAAAAGTCTCGCCATTTAATCACTCTCCGGATTGCTACCATATATGTATGATATGTATGAGCAATCGTACTGACGGATAAGTAAGCACTCTCGTGCCGGCTACTCCCTTTCACTTATATACTATGATATGTCAACGCAGGGTATTCGTCAAGAGAGAAATGTGCTTATTTTTCATATTCCTCTATGACGCATGTATGATGCTTTTTTTCCCCATTTTGACTATCATAATTGATTCCAACCAAAAGAAGCTTTCCCTTATAGCCTGCCAGTGCTCCCTCATAGTGCCTGTCCTTAATCTGTTTAACTGCAGCCTCGGCAGTCTTATCACATTTTAATTCAATTATAATTGCCGGGCGTTTTCCGGCATTTTCTCTTGGTATAAATACCATATCTGCATATCCTTTACCCGCCGGCATTTCTCTGACAATATTGTAATATGCAGGTGCTGTAAAATAAGCCATTGTCAGAACGCAGCTTAATGAGTTTTCATCATTATATCTCAAAACAGATGTATATGATTCATGTGCAAGCTCAATTATTTCTGCCACTTTATCACTGTCACAATTAATTGTAGCCCTTAACAATTCATCGCATCTGGCAATTGATTTTCCAATTTTCCCCCAATTTCCTGTGCACAGAGCTGCCTGATATGCCTTTTTCACTTCATAATTTGGAATAAATGCACTCTCTTCCTCTCTGTCATATCCCAGATATCCCAAATGAATCAGAGCTGTCAAAGCTTCATCCTTTGAGGAAACAGTAGAAAAATCATTCTGAAAAGTTTCGGTGTTTACATATAATTTTTTCCCTGACAGCATATTTACAATATCATCCCTCAAGCCCTCATAATTCATGTTTATAAATGTATTGATTGACTCAAATGATGATGTGTTTTTCCAATAAGAATCAAAATCCCTGTAATTAAGTGCCATCGACACAGAATTCGGATTATACATATGCAAACCATCTATCAGATAGCCATTGTACCAGGCTTTCATGCTCTCATAATCCATGTTGTATTGCCTGCACAGCATCATGACTTCTTCTTCTGTAAAACCATAATATTGTGTAATCGGTCTGGATTTAAGCATTGTAAACTCCTGAAAATTATTCAATGCCGATTCGTCCTTTATTTTTTTAATCGGAAGTATCCCGGTTATATATGCCAAAGCAAGGAAGTACTTTGATTCCTCTGACTTAAATAATGAATGAAGAAACTGTAAATAATTATGAATCAGATTCTGGTCATCACTATTTCTGATTACACAATCCCATTCATCTATAATAATTACAAACTGTATTCCGGTAAGCTTATAAACAGACATGAGTATAACACTGAATTTCTTTGAGAAATCAACATTTTCTTCAAATTCATCCCTTAAATCCGACACAACGTATTCCTTGATTTTTTCAATGATATTTGCCTTATAATCATCCCAAAATGATGAAATATCAAGATGTATGACATTGTATTTGTTCATATGTTTTTTATATGCCGGATTTGTTGCAAGCTTAGTGTCTTCAAACAACTCTGCTGAATCACAGCCCCTGCTATAATATGCATCTATCATTCCGGCAGCATGAGATTTTCCAAATCTCCTTGCATGGCTTACTGCAATACATTTATCATCTGTCGATAATCTGCTATTTAATTCATTGATCAGTTCTGTCTTATCCACATATATTCTACTGTTTTTTGACTGTAAAAAACTCTCATTTCCAGGATTAAAGTATATTCCCATCCCGTTTTCACCCCTTTGACATATAAAAATCAGCTATACTTTTTTATAGTATAGCTGATTATCTATATAATTACAAATAATAAATGAATCGTTTTGTTTTATCATTAATTTTCCCTTGCCTTTATCGCACTAACGTGGTAGCATGGTTACTAAATAAACTATTAAAGAGGTACTACAAATGAAAACATCAGAAATTATTGTATTTATCGTCTATCTGCTGTGCATGCTGGGTATCGGTATTTTCTTCTTCGTGAAAAACAGAAACGGCGGAGAAAAAACCTACTTCCTCGGCGGACGTGAGATGGGACCATGGGTTGCGGCGCTGTCAGCCGGAGCCTCAGACATGAGTGCATGGGTGCTCATGGGACTTCCTACTTCTATCTATGCACTGGGCTTAGGTCAGGTATGGATTCCTGTGGGACTTGCAATCGGCTACACTATAAGCTGGCTGCTTGAAGCACCGAGACTGCGTAAATGGGACTCCAGCATGGACTGAGTCTCCGGGTGCAGCTTGGCAAAACGGCGCACGGCCAACACCGTGTACAGGGCGCTGAGCAGGTTGATGGAGCCCTCCACGATCAGGATGATGCCAATGGCCATGACCAGCGTTTCCATGGTGCCGAAGGGGTTCAGGATCATGATAACGCCCAGCACCACGCTGAGCACCGGCAGCAGCAGAAAGCTCTTCCAGCTGGAATAGCCGCAGCGGCGCAGGTCCAGTGCGTTCTGCACACGACTGATGCTGTCAAAGATCACGAACAGGCCGAACACGATGGGCAGGATACTCACCACGATGTCGCTGCGCAGGATCAGGAACGCACCCAATGCCAGACAGATGATGCCGGAGATCAGGGTGAGCTGGCTTTGGAACACACCGCGTTCCACCACAAAATAGCGGATGAGCTGCACCGCCGCGCAGGCCAGCACCACAGCGCCCAGCGCATAGCACACGATGTTCAGGGCCGTGGTGGGCTTCATGAGCAGAAAAACGCCCAGACCCAGATACAGCGCACTCATGAGCACCAGATTCCATTTGAGCTTTTTTACCATAGAGATCACGTTCCTTTCCTTTGCAGGGACAGTTTTTCACGCCCCTCATTCGGCAGGGGAATACATGGGGGCAATGATGTTTTTGTTGATGCGGGCGTAGAAGCCAAGGCTCAGCGAGGACACTGACGATCTCAGCGATGAGGAAGGCCCACCAGACATTGTTGACATTGCCGGTCTGTGCCAGCAGCCATGCGGCCGGCAGCAGCACGAACAGCTGCCGGCAGACCGAAACGATCAGGCTGAACACACCGTTGCCCAGTGCCTGAAACACCGAGCTGAGCACGATGCTGGCACCCGCCAGCAGGAAATGCAGGCAGATGATGCGCATGGCTGGGATGCCAATGGCCAGCATGGCATCACTGGCCGCAAAGATGCCAAGCACCTTATCCGGTGCGAACTGGAAGATGCAGAAACCATGAGCATGATGCACTCGGCATAGCAGACTGCCAGCTTGATGGTTTTTTTCACGCGGTCCGGTCTGCGGGCACCGTAGTTGTAGCTGATGATGGGCACCATGCCGTTGTTCAAGCCAAAGATGGGCATGAACACGAAGCTCTGCAGCTTGAAGTACACACCGAACACCGCCACCGCTGTGGCCGAGAAGCTCATGAGGATCAGGTTCATGCCAAAGGTCATCAGGCTGCCCACGCACTGCATGGCAATGCTGGGCAGGCCCACCGTGTAGATGCGGCCAATGGCCTTGGCACTGGGGCGGAAGCCCTTGAAGCTGATCTGGATATCTGGGTTCCTGTTCAGGTTGAAGAACAGGGTCATGCCTGCGCCGCAGAACTGGCCGATGACCGTTGCCACAGCTGCGCCGGTGGTACCACTGAGGGCCTCACCGCAGTAACCAAAGATGAAGATAGGGTCCAGAATGATGTTCACCACGGCACCCACCAGCTGGCTGATCATGCTCAGGTGGGTGCGGCCGGTAGCGGCCAGCAGCTTTTCGCCCATGGTCTGGGTGAAAAGGCCCAGACTGAAGATGCAGCACACCGAAAGATACTGGATGCCCTGCTGCGCAATAGCCGCATCACTGGTCTGTGCATAGAAATAGGGCTTCATGCAGGTAAGGCCAATGACGAGGAACACCACGAAGCTGCACAGCGAAAGAAAGATGCCGTTTTTCGCCGTGGCATTGGCGCGGCTCTGGTTCTTTTCGCCCAGACTTTTGGACAGCATGGCGTTCACGCCTACGCCGGTGCCCACGCCCACAGCGATCATCACATTCTGCAGCGAGAAGGCGAGGGACACAGCGGTGAGGGCGCTTTCACTCACATGGGACACGAACACCGAGTCCACCACGTTGTAAAGCGCCTGCACCAGCATGGAGATCATCATGGGCACGCTCAGCTTGACCAGCAGAGGGTTGATCTCCATGGTGCCCATAATGTTTTCCCGCGTTTGGGCGGGAGAGGTTTGGGGTTGCTTTGTTTCCACGTTTGCTCCTTTTTTACATTGGGATGGGTTTGCTAGAGACAGATTGCCGCACTTGTGCAGCTGGCAGGGCTTCTGAAAACCGGAAACGGCATCAGCGCCCGGGTTGCGGCTCCCAGCGTCCACTTCGTGACCGCCCATGCGGCACTCGTGTCCTGCTGGCCGCTGCCCCAACGGCTCCTCCCTGTTTCGGCCGCAGGCCGCGGTCGTCGCCGTTGCCCGAAACGTGGGCAGGGTGCAAAAGCACCCTACCCACGAATCATCGTTGTTTTATTTTGAAGTGCCCGGGCGGTCAGCCAAGGTTCTTCTCCTTGGCGGCGGCTGCGTCCAGGATCATCTTCACGCAGGTCTCGCGGCCCAGAGCAGCGTTGATGGCCAGATCATAGTTGTGGGCATCACCCCAGCGGTTCTGGGTGTAGTAGTTGTAGTAGGCAGAACGGTTGCGGTCGGTCTTTTCCACCTCGTCCTTGATGCCCTTTTCGTCCTTGGCCTTGACCAGAGGATTGGTCTTTGCGTATTCCAGCCGCCACTCCTTGGGGGCGTACACGAACACGCGCAGCACATCCTTGCGCTCACGCAGCACATAGTCGCCGCAGCGGCCCAGGATCACGCAGGGGCCTTCCTCGGCCAGCTGCTTGATGATGCGGCTCTGAAGAATGAACACCTGATCGCCCAGCGGCAGCTCATTGCCCATGGTGTACAGACTGTACAGCAGGCTGTGAGTATGCCGTTTTTCACTGGCGGCAACAGCTTCTTCCGAAAGACCGGAGTGCTTTGCTGCCATGGTAATCAGCTCTTTGTCGTAAAGCTTGATGCCCAGCGCATTTGCCACATCTTCAGCGATGTAGCGGCCGCCCGTGCAGTATTCACGTCCCAAAGTGATGATCGTCTTTGCCATAATGTGTTCCTCCTATGTCTTGATCTATAGCCCAAAGGCTTTGGGTCGGGCCGGTCATTCCGCCGGCTTTTCTGTGCCTGGGAAACAGGTTGCTCCGGCGTGGGGCGCGGCTTTGGCAGCCGCACCTCCGCCACGCGCATGGCACCGGTCTGGTCCACTGCATACACGCTGCAGCGGCAGCCTGCGGCCATGATCTTTTTCCGGGGAAGCGGATGCCTCCCTCCGGCGTGCGCTCCATCCGGCAGAAGCTGCGGTGGGCGGTGGTGGCGTGGGCCACACCGTCGTGGCACGCACAGGCCACCCCAGCCGGAAAAAGCCTTTCCGGCAGCGGGTCCTTCACGCCGCGCTGCTCAAAAATAGTAAACGTCTGCCGTCTCGCCGGGCACCAGCTCGCAGCGCATCCGCAGCGGACGGTTGGCGGCAACATCGCGGGGTTTTGCCCGCAGGGCGATGGCGCGCCCGGTAAAGTAACGCATAAAGTCCACCAGTGCCATGGTGCAGTTCACTGCGCCGTTGGAATCTGCGGTGGGGTCGTTCAGCAGCACATAATCTGCCATTACGGCATCGTCGTGGCCAAAGCCGCGCAGGCCCATCCAGACCCGCACCGGGTCCCGCTGGCCGCGGATGCGCCGCTCCACCTGCACTGCCACACAGCAGTCATCGTGGATCTGGGCACGCAGGTCGGCAAGGTCCATCCATGCCTGCCAGCAGGGGTAGCCGCAGCAACCAGCGGCAGCAGCCGCAAAGGCCGCATTGGCGGTGGTGCTGTGGGCCATGTCCTCCATCACATAAGCCACTTCTTCGGGCAGGACATCCTCGCCCCAGCAGTTCATCAGTGCCGCCATGACCAGCGGCAGATCCATGGTGCGCCCAAAGCTGGGATCGTGGGCGGAAAGGCAGTATTCCGGCAGATAGAGCTGCCGGTTCAGCGGGTGGCCGTTGTGCTTTTCCCACGCCAGCGGCCGCACTGCCGCGGCCAGCAGGCGCACTGCGGGCGAGACCTTGTCATCGTTGGTGGAAAGGTTCACCTGCAGCTGCACACCGGTGCCGCCGCCGGGCGTTGCCACAGTCACAGTATCGCCCATGAGGAAGATCATGCCGTCGTCACTCTGGGAATTGCAGCTGCAGCGGGGGTAGCCCGGTGCCCACTTGCCAAAGCTCATCCAGCCGGTCCAGTTTCCTCCGGCATATACCCGGCAGCGCACCTCCACCATGGTGTTGTGGGGCGCAAAGGCGTTCCAGCTGACATTCAGGTTGCAGAAGGCCGGCATGGCAAATTCCGGCGTGGTGTAGCTGCCGTATTGCAGGCAGCGGCCCGCCACGCTGTCCAGCACCAGTGCACCGCCGTCCAGTGCCACATTGTCCAGCTGCCCGCGGGAGAAGGTCTCGGTGCCCTGCAAAACCAGATTATTCCGTTGTTCCATGGAGCACCCCTCCTTTGCGGAAGTTCAAATTTACTCTTCGGTGTCGTCGGTGCTTTCGCCGTAGTCCTCTTTGAGGGCGGCTTCCAGCTCGGCATCCTTCATTTTGCGGATGCTCTCCTCAATGTGGAACACCTTTTCAATATCGCCGTAGATGATCTGGCAGGATACTTCGGTCACGAACCAGAAACCGAAGATCAGCATGAGCAGCAGGCCCAGCGGCATGCACAGGATCACCACGCCCCAGAACAGGATCTGCACGATGGCCGCCGCCAGTGCGTGGGGCAGGAACGCGATCATGCAGTTGATGCTGTTTTTCACGGTCAGGCTGAAGGGCTGATCCAGCAGCACCACCTGCGGCCACATATAGGCGAACAGCATCTGGAAGATGAGCAGGTTCAGCACCGTGGCCACCCACAGCGGCACGCCCACATTGGTGCCCTTGCTCAGCATATTGAAGCAGAAATACACAAGGAAGATCTGCGCCGTGACCACCACACAGTAGAAGATGCCCGGCGCAATGCTGGCCTTGAAGTTGCGCTTGAAGGCACGGCGATAGGTCACCCACCAGTAACCGGCTTCGTCACGCAGGGCACGCAGCACGGTATCGTACATGCCGGCCAGCGCAGGCCCGGCCAGAATGCCGCCTACCACCGCACTTGCCAGCATGACAGGCAGGCTGTTTGCCAGAAAGCCGATGTACACCAGACAGATCACCGGCAGAAAGCCGATGCAGGCCAGCAGGTTTGCAAGGAACATGCCGTTCATATCACGGCCCACAAGCTACAAAAAACGGCCCACGCCGGTCTTGCGGGGAGCATCCTTTTCAACGCCCTTACCGGCCTTGAAGTCATTTGCGGAAGGAAATAAACCCATGTTCGTATGGTACCTCTCTCTTCATCCATTGGGCCGGCAGAAAGCATTTCGTGCAGAAAGTGCCATTGTGCTGGCTTTACAACTATAAATATACCCGCATTTTGTCAATTTTGCAAGACCGCAGATCCTCCGATTTGTAAAAAAAGTGTTATTTCTCCCCTTTTTACAAAAAGTGTGATACAATGACAATGGCATATTTTGCCGGAGGGAGGAAAACGCAATGAGCATTTTTCGCACGATTGCGATGTTTATCTACTTATTTGGTTATATGATCGTCCATTATGGCGTGCTGCGCCGGGCGGAACGCGCTCTGGCTGTAGGCGACATGCAGCTGGTGGAAGAGCTTGTCAACAAGCATATCCCGCACTGGAGCCGGGGCATTTTAAAGGTGACCGGCGTTTCCCTGAGCGTGGAGGGCCTTGAGAATATCCCCAAAGATACGGCCTGCGTGTTCGTGGGCAACCACCGCAGCTACTACGACATCCCGCTTTTGCTGGCCAGTCTGGATAAGCCCCACGGCATCCTTGCCAAGGAAGAGCTGGAAAAGATCCCGCTGTTGAACCGCTGGATGAAGCTGCTGGGCTGCGTGTTCGTGCAGCGCGACGACCTGCGGGCATCCGTGCGCGCCCTGAACGATGCCACTGCCATTGTAGAGAGCGGCAAGAGCTTCGTCATTTTCCCGGAGGGCACCCGCTACAAAGGGGAAGAGGGCGGTGCCGGTGAGTTCAAGGCCGGTGCATTCCGCATTGCCGTCAAGACCGGCGCACCGGTGGTTCCGGTGGCCATTACCGGTGCACGTGCCCTGTTCGAGAACAATGGCAACCTGTGCCATCCGGGCAGCGTGCATATCAAGGTGCTGCCGCCCATCCGGACTGCAGGCATGAGCAAGGCCGAGCAGAAGCAGCTGCCGGATGCTGTGCGTCAGGCCATTCTGGCACAGCTGTAAATCAGAACTTGGAGGGAACTGTCCCATGGCAAGCTACCGTTACGAACGCGATATCGACCCCAAAGACCTCCAGCCCCGCAAACAGCGCCAGTACACCCGCAAGGAACGCTGGGCCAACTGGTGGGATTATAACCTCAAGTGGGTCATCATCATCGGCATCATCGTGGTGTTTTTCGGCTACAACTTCATCGGGCAGTATTTCTTTACCGTCCATGCAGACTATAACGTGGCCGTGGTGGCCCCCCACTACCCTGCCGGAAGCCACCCAGACCGCCCTGCAGGACGCCCTTGCCGCCTACGGCGAAGACCGGAACGGTGACGGCAAGGTGGTGGTAAAGCTGAACCTCTACACCATGGACTTTGGCAACGAGGACTCGGACGCCTACCTTGACATGGCAGGCACCACCAAGCTTTCCACCGACATTCAGGGCGCGCTGAGTTCCATCTTCATCCTGTACGACCCAGCCGGGTTCCAGCAGACCACCGGCACCCTGCGCTACCTCGACGGCAGCCTGCCCCAGTCCGACGCAGACAGTGACTGGTGGAACATGGTCTACCGCTGGACCGACTGCCCGGTGCTGGCGGGCCTTGATCTGGGCGATTACGCTTCTGATGCTGTGCAGAGCGAAAGCGGCTCCAGTCAGGAGCTGATGAGCCGGTACTATATCGGCATCCGCGGCGCATGGAACAAGGACTCCGCCGGCCTGCTTGAGGGCGGCGAAGAACTGTGGAACAAGCTGACCGCCGGGGCTGTTTCTACCGCCACTGCAGAGGGCTGAGCCATGCGGTTCCGGGTAAAGCGCGGCGGGCCTGCCGCCGGGTTCACATTTGACCGCACCGCAAAGCCGGTGCAAAGGCCAGAGCCGGAAAAGCCGGTCTCCCTTGCACAGGCGCTGGATAATCCCTATGGGAGATATTACGGCAAAGCCCGCAGCAGGGAAGAACTGCTGAAAAACAGATAATATGCAAATAGAAACTCCCACC
>ENA-OQJW01000021-OQJW01000021.1-human-gut-metagenome-genome-assembly--contig:-NODE-21-length-26313-cov-2.974146_pt1 | contig 26313 bp, 18 predicted proteins | sample MGYA00242619_ERZ504786 | MGnify/ENA primary metagenome ERZ504786 (study PRJEB26092, sample SAMD00036357) | human gut metagenome | host: Homo sapiens | study: EMG produced TPA metagenomics assembly of... | reverse complement strand
ACTACCTGGTTACGGATTTCTTCGGCCAACGGATTTGCTTCCAGCAATTTTACAGGCATATCCATCACCCATTCCACACAGTCCCCTTTCTTCCAGATGCGGTTTACCTCGGCGTATGTATTCGCTTTCCAAGTTCCTTGCACCGGTTCACCATTTACCTCAAAGTTGCTTTCTCGCACCAGTCCGGAACACGGAGGAACAAAGAGAATGCTTCTTTTTTGATGGTTTCGGAGCTTCGGTAACAGTCAGCTTCACAGCACCTTCCCACGGATACTCCGTTTCTTGCATCAGCCCGATCTTTCCCACTTCCTTCAAAGCTGTCGCCAGTGTATTCGCTCCATATAAATTGCAATATACCGCATTCGGAGTCACCGTATAAGCATAGTTCTGGGCTTGACAAACGGTGCGCAGCGTATTAGGCGGACAACAGAAGCAACTGATATACTCGGTACGTTCTTTAGGCCAGCGAAGTGTGTATGGCAAATCCGCACTGATGCGCAACGGGTTGGTATAGAAATATTTCTTTCCATCCAGACTGACACCACTCAACACACTGTTATAGAGGGCAGTTTCCACAATATCCGCATATTTGGCATCGCCCGTCACTTCCAGCATACGCCAGTTGAAAAGCATATTGCCGATATTGGCGCAGGTCTCGTTATGCGCCGTACTATTAGGCAACTGATAAGGACGGCCATAGCTTTGGTGTACTTTCTGAATACTGTCCGGTTCATAGCAGGTACCATCCGGCGAGTAACCGTCATACAGCGCACCGCACGCTCCTGTAACATACATCTTGCGGGTCTACAATGTCTTTCCAGATGCTGGTCAGGTTTTTCTATCAGTTGGTCTTCTCCTGTTTCGGCATACACATCGGTCACACCGGCATACAGGTAATTGGAACGCACGGCATGTCCCATCGCATTGTATTGCTGACGGAACGGAATACGGTCCTGATTATCATCGGTGCCATTTTCCACCATTCCACGGATATCAATCAGATTCTTGGAAAGTTCCAGATAACGGGGATTCCCTGTAGCACGGTACATTTCCACCACGCCCATATAATGGGAAGGACAAATAGCATTTCTTGCCAGTTCCGCAGAAGCGGTTTCATAGAAATGACAGAGGAAGTCTGTCGCTTTTACGGCAGCATCGAATAAGTAGTCTTTCCGGTGGCACGGCGATGAATAATACCTGCCATCATCAGATGTCCCAAATTGTAGGTTTCAAAATTCAGACGATTGGCAAATGCACCTTTCTCGTCCTCACCGCCTACTTTGGTACCAATTACCGTCTGTTGCTGTTTTTCCGAATGAGTGTCAATCCCCTTATTCTTTTCCTCAATGATGACAGGGGTATGGATGTAACCGTCCGCACGCTGGGCTTTCACCACATGTTCAATGAAGTGGTCCATCAGTTTATCCAATTCGGGATCTTTCGTGACGGCATACACGGAAGCCACTCCCTCCATCCATTTATACATATCACCATCATGAAAGGGAGGTCCCCAATGTTCGCCTTCGCAAACACCGGCAGCTATTTCAAAGTTACGGAAACCATGCGAAACATCGGGATTGTTCCATGTATCCCACATACTTTGCAAGGAGGTATGGCTATATACATTGAAACGGTCGCCCCAAAAGCCATCTGTCCAATGCACAGCACCTAATTCCGTATTGGCCATCTTGGCAAAACGACTTTGGCTCATATCCGTCAGCCCGCCCGATTGGGCAAATGCTCCCGTAGTTACTCCGGAAGCCAGTAAAAGTAGTAGTCTAATGCTCTTCATAATAATCTGTCACTTATTCTTTTCTTTATAAAGAGAGGACGATAATAAGAAACGTTTGTACTCTATTTATAATTATTTCATATTCTGTATCTTTAGAAAGAGCTTTCATTGGCAGATAATGAAAGTCTGTTTTCAAAAAACGGGTTTCTGATTTTTATTTCAGACACCCGTTTTTTTCAAGTTCTCCAATACTTTCTATCAAAGAACTCCTTTATCCACAATCGTATTATTTCAGTTTGCTCAAATCCAACTCTTTATAAGCCACACGCTGACGGCGCCAGGTATATACGGCATGGAGTTTGCCATCCTTGCCCTGAATGATGGACGGATAAGAATATTGGCTGATAGGGCTGTCTTCCAATGTCATTACATTCTTCCAGTGAATACCATCATCCGAAACCGCCACACACAACGGTGTACGCGGCCCTTTCGGAGTGCCCGGCAATGTACTGAAATCATTATAAATCAATACGTGACGACCATCTTTCATTGTTACGGCATCCGTACCCGAATTATTATTGGGAACATCAAGCAAGGTAACTTTACTCCATGTTTCACCGTTGTCACTGCTCCATGAAGTAGCAATCTGTGCGTTACGTGTACGGCAAAGCACCTGCAAACGCCCATCCTTATGACGCAAAATGCTGGGCTGGATAGCATAAATAGGCTTCTCGCCTTCTCCTTTTATGGCTTCACCGCCTTCCTGATCGTCTACATTGGCTGCATTTGCCTTACGCAAAGCAGTAGGCACACTCATTTCCGCCTCTACAGGACCTACCATCTTCCAAGTCTTTCCTTTATCATCCGAAATTTCAAAATGGATACGCCATCCTCCATCACCTTCTGTACTGGAAGGACAAATAATACGGTCATCCACATACTCCGGCTTATTTTTAATAGGACCTAAGAAACCTTTTGGCAACGGTTCACGTTGGCTCCAAGTTTTTCCACCATCTTTAGAACGTACCAGCCAACCACTCCAATCGGCTACTTTCAATCCTATTTTATAGAACAGGATTAAATCTCCGCCGGGTATTTGGAAAAGCACAGGATTCCAACAAGCCTTGCGGCGTGCCCGGGATTTATCCCCTTTAAACGTAGAAACCACGGGGCCGGCATCCGCCGGAGTGGATTCTGCTGTAATGCCCGCCAAAACAGCTTGCGGATCATCCAGACTAAACACCCCGTCGGCAGCCAGATAAGGTGCGCTCCATTCCGTCGCACCCTTCGGCTTGCGACATACCCAGATACAACAATCCGGATTACGCTCTTTAGTACCTCCAAAGAAAGAAGCTACCAGGTCTCCGTTCTTCAATTCCACAATAGTAGCGCCATGACATTCGGGAAAAGAAGCTTGCTCGTATAAAAACTGATCTTCCACGATACCTGCACGGTTTTTACCTAAAGATGGATCCATACTAACCGAAAAATGATAGTTTCCCGAAGGAACACTCCATACGGTAGAGTTGCCTTCCCGACGTACAAAGGTAACGTCCTTATCCTTTACCGCCTTCTCGTCCAAGGTAGGAAGATAAACCAATGCAGTAGTATTACAAGGAATCGTGATATCCCATTCCAGATGCGTAAGAGTTTTCTTCCAATTACTAATCATCTTACCATATAAAGTGTTATGCGAAGCTTTGACATAACTCAACTCTTGGATGGAAAAATCCGGTTTAAAGATGATTTGTTTGTAAGCGGGCTGTGCCGGATTAAATCCGGCTAAATCACGGAAATACCAAGTCAATAGATCACCCAATATCATCACATGGTTACAACTGTTCATCCAACGATTGGCGGTATCACCGTTCCACAATTCCCAAATGGCAGTAGCTCCCTTTTCTATCATATAGCCATAACTGGGATAAGTTTTGTTGCTTGCCAACAAGAAAGCAACATCGCCACGCCCCATACGGGTAAGCTCACGCATCATCCAGTTCATACCTATCACCCCACTGCTGATGTGACCTTTATTCCGGGTAATAATGCCTGTTATTACATTTTTTTCCACTTCTTCCCTATAGGCTTCAGGCACCATATCGAAAGCCAGTGGCAGGATATTAGCCGTCACTGTATTGTTACCATAGAATATGCTGTCGGGATAAAGAACATGGGGCATTTGTACCGGAGAAGTTCCCTTCTTAACTGTAAGGAAACGGGCGTTGAAGCAGTCTTTAATTTTTGCTGCATCCTTCTCGAATTCCTTCGCCTCATCTTCCAAACCTTGCAAACGGGCGAACTTGGCCAGCATTTGCGATACCTTATAATAGTAGGCTGTAGCAATCAGCGCTCCATCCGTCTTGCGGGCAGGGTCCTGACTGTGAATCAATTCCGGTGATTCGGGAGGCATACACCAGTCACCGTATTTATCGGCGTTAATCACTCCATCCTCTGTAGTGAACTCACTGCGTATATGGTGCATCCATTTCTTGATAGCGGCATAATTTTTACGAATAGGTTCGATATTGCCGAACTGTTCATAAACCATATCACAGATTACCGGAAATGTGGATGACCACGTCATTTCCGATGTATAATAATTGTAATAAGCCGGACAAATATCAGGAATACAACCGTCTTCACGCTGCGCTTCACGGATGTCATCCGCCCATTTGGCATAGGTGTTTCCATTATTGAACATGAAACTTTCCCCCCACGTTCCCATAGCATGGTCGCCAAGCCAGGGCTGGCGCTCGTCACGCTGGGGACAATCCAAAGGCACTCCTTTATAATTACTGGAAACTCCCCCACCAGGCATTCCGATAAACCCGGTTCATGATATCATTGGAACATTCGAAAGTACCGTTATCTTCCAAGTCATCATATACTACTTCAGCAACCAAATCTTCCGCTTTCAGATTTTTATAACCTGTCACTTCTACATATTGGAATCCATGATAAGAAAAACGAGAACTCCAGGAAGTGTTGTTTTCTTTACCGTTGCAGATATAATAATCCGTACTCTGGCTATGGCGGAGATTTTCCACATCCAGTTCCGTACCGTCATTCTTTACCCGTTCGGCATAACGTATGCAAATCGTATCTCCCGCAGCGGCTTTCGCTATGTTAATACGCACCCATCCTGCCATATTCTGACCGAAATCAATCATATAACGGTTACCATATTGCTTGAAGACAGCCGGCTTCAGCGTTTTCATCACTTTCATGTTGGGAGCGGTATTGCCACGAAGTGTACCATACGGCAATGAAACACGTTGCGCTTTCAGCCATTTGGAATCATCATAACCGGGCTGTGTCCAGTTTCCCAATTCCATACGGGCATCGTAAATTTCACCATCGTATTCATTATTGCTACGTATAGGCCCTTGAGCCGTCAAACGCCATTTCTCATCACTGTTGATGCGCTGTATACTGCCGTCGGTATATTCTATAATCAGATTCAAACGTAACTTGGGGTAACCAAAAGTAGGAATCTTATAAGGTTTGTAATTTTGACGCATAGTGTAGAAACGTCCGTTGCCCAGGGTCACTCCGATGGCATTGTCGGCATTTCCTCCGGCAACCTGTTTAGTGACATCAAAAGAATTGTAAAGCACAGTACGACGATAATCACTTGGAGCCGGCGCCAATACCTGATCACCTATCCGCTGACCGTTAATGAACAGTTCGTACATTCCCAAACCACACAAATGAAGGGTAGCATACTTTATCTCCTTGGCTTGCGTTTTAAATTCCGTGCGTAAATAACGAGAGCTCAAACGGCTGTGTGAATCTTCCCGATCCCATGCAAACGCAGCGTCCCAACCTATCCATCGTCCTTTCCAATGAATCTCACCTAAAGGTCCCATCCCCCACTCGGGCAGGCTCGCTCCATTCTGTCTCACCTCGATTGGTATAGCTTTTCACTTTCCAGTAAACACGCTGATTGCTTTTCAAACGCTTCCCTTGATAAGGAATCCATACGGACGCATCGGATTCCACTTTTCCGGAATCCCACAAATCCCCTTTATCCTGTGCTAAAAGTTCAGGAGAAGAGGCAACCAAAATCCGGTAGGCGGTCTGCATCACATTTCTTTGAGAAGATTCCAGCCGCCAGCTCATACGAGGGACAGCAGTATCCAGCCCCATGGGATCTACCATCTGCTCGGTACGCAGGCCGGTAACCGAAACATCCGCTGCTTTCAACCACAACGGAAGTGCCAAAAGAATGATTAATAATACTGTTTTTTTCATGATATGCATATTTCTTACTTATTCCATTTCTGTATGGCATCCGGCAAGGCTGTCCAAGCTTTCTGCACATAATCCTTTGCAGAATCCACAACAATCAGAACCTGATCATTACCGCTCAGATAACCGCTATCATGCTGGAAAGAAGTGACTTTACTGTCAAACTCACCGATATATTCCAACTTACCGTCCTTTGCGCTATACCACCATGCATTCTTTTTCGCACCGCTGATTTTGCTCAAATCGATCTGCATAGGACGTCCTGAGTAATTGTAAACCAACAAATAGTCATTTCCACGGGTAGCGATGGCACGGTCATAGCGTTCGCCGTTAGTTCCCGCAATAACACTCTGATCGGGCACACGTTCAAAGAAAGGAAAAGTCAACATCAAGTTCTTCAGATATTTCATCTGATTGAAGCCGGGATCTTCCAAAGCATCCCACCATGCTTTCTTGCGTCCGTCGGCACCAAAAGAGGCTCCATATCCCGGACGGATAAATTGCATGATATCATTATGACCGTATGAGTGCCCGAATGATCCGGCGAATACCGACCAATAGGCATAACGACGCACATCGTGCTGATTCCAACGGGTTTCATTGGGATCATGCAGTCCCTGTGGAATGTCTTCATAAATAGGTTCATCATCAATTACTGGTTTCAACGGAGTCTTTGCCTGACTGGCTTCCACAAAACGCCAGTTATCTTCTTCCGTATTCTCTTCGATAGGATAGTCACCATCACCATTACGCTGCCCGTAACGACGGTGTCCGCTTTGGAACATATTGAAATCCAGCCATTCGCGGTCATTAAACCAAGTAGCCGACGTGGTACGTCCACGCGGATGGAAAGTCATCAGATGACCTTTATCTATGCTACGGATACTGTTTGCCAACGCATCCCATACCTCCGTCTTATTATCACCACGGATATCCCCTCCTATCATCCAAATAATATTCGGCTCATCCTTGTAACGTTCCGCAAGAAATTTACCGTATGCCACGGCTTCTTTTTCATTCATCAACCCTTGTTCCACGGGAGTTCCCCAAATACATACCATCCCTATATAGATGCCCCGTGAAGCAGCACTTTTAATAATATAGTCCATGTGGTCCCAATATCCATAAATCCCTTTGCGGTTGATATCCTTGAAATTAAAACCGTCTATCATGGAATACTGACCGTAAATATTCATGGAAGGCACACCGTTCAATACCTGCACCTGCACCATGTTATATCCGGCATCCTTGCACTTATTCAGATAGTAAGAAACCTCGTCACGATTCAAGCGTTGCGGCATCAGCCATCCAGTTTCACCCAACCAGAAGAAAGGTACTCCATTTTCATGCTTCAGGTAGCGTCCCTCCTCGGACACCACCAGTTTGCCATTCTTCCAGGGAATATACGTTTTCGCTTTCTGCGCCGGCAAGGAAGTAGAGTAACATAGCAATAAAGCCAATAAGGAAAGTAATGCGTGTCTGTTCATCATTGTATTTTCAAATTCGTTTATTAATTAACAATCTCTAAACAAGAGCTTTTATCAAAACAACAAGGTGTTAAAAAAAGGTCCTTATGTTTTTTTAAAAAAGGCGGTTATCTTTTTTAAAAAGCTCTTGATCTTATGAGAAAAGATGAAGACTTTTTTTGACAAATGTCCTCATCTTTCTCAGATTATTCCTACTACTTCATTTTCTCATATTCAATAGCCGCCAAAATAAAGGAACCTACTGACTTCGGATCATTCTCTATTACCGGCTCACCTATATAATAAGCAAAACTTCCATCCCGGTTTCCTTTACCGCCTAATCCGGCAACAGCACAACAGTTGGTAATAGTGTACGAACCATCAGGTTCTTCTTTAATGAATTGTTTGATCAGGCCATTAAAACCACGTTCTGCAGCCATCTTATATTCCGAAGAAATATATCCTTTATTCACTGCTTTACACAAGAAATACACAAAAAGCGATGAAGCAGAAGATTCCAAATAGTTTCCTTTACGGTTATTTTGGTCAGTCACCTGCCACCATACCCCTGTTTCAGGATCTTGATATTTTACAATACCTTCGGTCAACATATTTATGATCGTCATTATACTGTCACGTCCTTCGAACTGCGCCGGCATATAATCCAATACATCCACCACGGCAGCGGCATACCAGCCTATACTGCGGCTCCAGAAATTGGGTGAGCATCCGGTTCTTATTTGCCCAATTTGTGTCTTGCTCTCATCCCAACCATGATAAAACAAACCGGTTTTAGGATCATACGTTTTACGGGCAATCAGCTTTATTTGATTCACAATATCGGCATTGACCGTAGTATCCTTGAATACGTTACCATATTGAGCCAAATAAGGAGAAGCCATGAATATACCATCCAGCCACATTTGATGCGGATATATCAGTTTGTGCCAGAAGCCACCTTCACTGGTACGGGGCTGTTCGGTCAGTTGTTTACGAAGAGTATCCATCGCCACCTTATAACGCCCGTCTCCCGTCTTTTCATAAAAATCGAATAAAATCTTTCCGGCATTGATATTATCAATATTAAAAGAAAGATATTTCATGGTCTTTATCTTACCGTCAGTGTCTATCAGACTGTCTGCATATATTTTTTGCATAATTATAATAGGCTGTGTCACCGGTGTGTTTCCATTCCTCCAACATGGATTTCACCACCAGTCCGTGCGTATAGCCCCAACGAGGCTTTTTCGCTTTTTCTATCATCCAAGGCTCAGGGAAACGTTGCATTTCCGACTGAGCCATACGTTCGCTCCATTTGATTTCTTCGGTCTGTTTAGGAGTGGCAGTACATGCACACATTCCACCTACCAGCAACAATGAGCAAATAATGTTTAATCCTGTTCTTTTCATATTTCTTCTTTTTACTATTTTTCATCCTTACAATCAGTGCAAGAATCATCACTTACCTAAGAATATATATTCTTCACCTGCTTTGGTTTCCAGATCATAAAGATAAGTTTTTTTCAACTCAACTTTATTCAATTTCGCTTCTTTATTTATAATCGGTTGCAAGATTTCGGGTATGGCATACAATTTATTCGGATTCTCCCCTTTTGCCGTTCTCAGCCCTTTGCCTGCCAGCGGATTTAAAGAACGCAAACGACAGTTCCCCCCATTACGGGATTTCACCACCAACCGGCTCACTTTACCATTCTTCCAACTCAAATCCAATTCAAAACCTCCACGAGCTATAATCCCGTTCACGCTTCCTTCTTTCCATTGCGCCGGCAATGCGGGAAGTAAATAAATAAAACCATCGTGGCTCTGCATCAGCATTTCTACGATACCCGCTGTACAACCAAAATTACCGTCAATCTGAAAAGGTGGATGGGCATCAAACAAATTAGGATAAGTTCCTCCTTTTTTCTTCTCGTTACGTACAAGAGTCAACTGATCGGTTATCAGTTTATAAGCATGATCACCATCCAACAGACGAGCCCACAAACATACCTTCCATCCCATACTCCATCCGGTAGACGGATCGCCACGATGGATCAGCGAAGTACGTGCCGCATCAAACAATTCGGGAGTACGGTAAGGAGAAATCTGATTACTGGGGAACAAACCATAAAGGTGTGATACATGACGGTGCACATCCTGCGGATTGTCCCAATCTGTCATCCATTCCTGCAATTGCCCCCAACGTCCTATCTGCATGGGTACCATTTCCTTTAAACGCTGTTCCAAATGGGTGGCAAATTCAGCATCCGTACCCAATAATCGGGCGGTAGTGATTATCTGATTCCATAAATCGAATATCAGTTGGTTATCCAAAGTACACCCGGCAGCCGTAGTCGCTTTTCCATTACTGCCCGCATGAGTATTCTCCGGAGAATTGCTCGGGCATACCACCAACCAGTTATGTAACGGTTCCTTCACCATTATTTCATCAAAAAACTTACCGGCTTCTTTCATGATAGGATAAGCCGAACGGAGAAACTCCATATCGCCTGTATAAAGATAACGTTCCCACAAATGACGGCACAGCCAAGCTCCACCCGTAGGCCATAATCCCGACGGAGCCTTGTCTATAGCTCCGGTAACACGCCATATATCCGTATTGTGATGCAATACCCAACCATCCGCCCCATACATAATCTTTGCTGACTCACGCCCTGTTTCACTCACTTCACGAATCAGCTGTATCAAAGGCTCGTGCAATTCGCTAAGATTCGTCACTTCGGCCGGCCAATAGTTCATTTCAACATTGATATTACAAGTATATTTACTATCCCAGGAAGGAAATAATTTATCATTCCAAATGCCTTGCAAATTAGCAGGCTGCCCACCCGGCTGTGAAGAACAAATCAACAGATAGCGGCCGAAACGGAAATAAGTAGCTACCAGAAAATCATCCTTCGTTTCCTTGAAATTCTGCACACGCATATCAGTGGTTACCCCTGCATATTTGTCTATACCTAAATCCAAAGAAACACGGTCCATATATTGCTTGAAAAAATCAACATGTGCCTTACGTGATGTCACATAATCCTTACTTACAGCCCGGCGCAGATAGTTCTTCGCACGCTCCACTTGGTTACCTGTTATATCCTTATAATTAGTAAAGTTGGTAGCAATGGAAATATAAATCACAGCCTCATCCGCCCCTTCTATACTCAAGACTCCGTCACGACAAGCCTGGGTCCCTCCTTGACTACGTGCAGTCATACGTCCCTGAAATTCGACTTTCCCTTTTAGCCCCTCATGCCAAGAAGATACGCCCGAAAGGGTAACCTCCTCCCCTTCCGTCGAGACCATCACATCCTGATGCGGAGTAGTAAGATTGGCATTACAAGTAATCTTTCCGGGTTGGCTGGCAGTAAGACGCACCATAACTACCTGATCAGCAAACGAAGTCAATGTTTCACGCTGATAAGTCACCCCGTCCACCTTATAACGTACAATGGTACGAGCTGAGTCCAGGCTCAGTTCCCTATAGTAATCGGAATAACGTGTATGCCCCGGAAAAGAAATATGCAGATCGCCAAACGATTGATAGGGCATACCACTATTGGTTTTCGCCATTATTTTCTCAGTAGCCAATGTTTGTGCTTCAAGATATTTTCCTTCGAACACCAACTGGCGCACTTTGGGAATATATTCCAACGCATTGGGATTAGCATTATTATTGGGACGTCCTGCCCAAATAGTTTCTTCATTCAACTGGATATGCTCCACACCGGGATTGCCGAATACCATCGCTCCCAACCGCCCGTTACCCAGCGGAAGTGCTTCAGTCCAAACTTGAGCGGGTTCATCATACCACAGTTTATATTCTTGTGCGGCAGCCTGCAAGTAAGAACTTGCCCATAACAGCCCCCCCACTATCCATTTTATTTTCATATTGATCTCTAGCTTTTATTAAAGGGAGACGAAAAATAAAGACGGATGTACTCTGTGGAAAGAAATAAAAAAGTAAATATCATGAAAAAACTTTCCCTAGTACCTCAACAAATCCGGCTTCTCTATTGTTATTAAAATAAAACCATCTTATAAAATTAGAACTATATGAAAATAGCAGAGATTAAAGGAAGAGAGATTTTGGACTCACGTGGTAATCCCACTGTGGAAGTGGATGTTATATTGGAATCAGGGATTATGGGCCGTGCCTCTGTCCCATCGGGTGCGTCAACCGGTGAACATGAGGCTTTGGAATTACGTGATGGCGACAAGACCCGTTACGGAGGCAAAGGCGTATTAAAAGCTGTAGAAAATATAAATACTCTTATCGCTCCGGCATTGAAAGGAATGGACTCTATGGACCAACGTGGTATTGACAAAGCCATGCTTGATCTGGATGGAACTCCAACTAAATCAAAACTGGGCGCAAATGCTATTTTGGGCGTATCCCTAGCCGTGGCAAAAGCTGCAGCCAATTATTTGGATATTCCTCTTTACAGATATATTGGCGGAACAAACACCTATATCATGCCTGTTCCAATGATGAATATCATTAATGGAGGCTCACACAGCGATGCCCCTATCGCTTTTCAAGAATTTATGATTCGTCCTGTAGGTGCTCCATCTTTCCACGAAGGTTTACGCATGGGAGCCGAAGTATTCCATGCGCTGAAAAAAGTATTGCATGACCGCGGTCTGAGCACTGCCGTAGGCGATGAAGGTGGCTTTGCTCCTGCCTTGAACGGAACCGAGGATGCCATTGAGTATATTCTGGCAGCCATCAAGAATGCAGGTTATGAACCGGGTAAAGATGTCATGATTGGTATGGACTGTGCTTCTTCTGAATTCTATAAGAATGGCGTTTATGACTATACGATTTTTGAAGGAGAAACAGGCAAAAAACGTACGACTGACGAGCAAATTAATTATCTGGAAGAATTGATTAATAAGTATCCTATCGATTCTATTGAGGACGGTATGAGTGAAAATGACTGGGAAGGGTGGAAGAAGCTGACCGAACGTATAGGCAACCGTTGCCAACTGGTAGGTGATGACTTGTTCGTAACCAATGTAGAATTCCTTTCAAAAGGTATTGCACAAGGATGCGCCAACTCTATCCTGATCAAAGTCAATCAAATAGGTTCTTTAAGTGAAACACTGGATGCTATTGAAATGGCTCATCGTCATGGATATACCACTGTTACTTCCCACCGCTCAGGAGAAACGGAAGACGCAACCATTGCAGACATTGCCGTAGCTACCAATAGTGGACAAATCAAAACAGGCTCATTGAGCCGGAGCGACCGCATGGCAAAATACAACCAGTTACTCCGTATTGAAGAGGAACTGGGTAATTTGGCCGTATATGGTTACAAACGAATCAAATAATTGGATCTTTTGTACATTTATGTAATCGGATAGCGTCTTTGAGAAAAGGCGCTATTTTTTTTGGATATTGCTTTCCGATGACATTCTTAAAAAAAATATAAAAGCCTCCTGTCTTCTGTCTGTCCTTTAAAGGTTTTATGTACTTTTGTACCGCTTTAAACAAAAAACAATCAATAAAAATGGACGATTCAATACCACGAACGTGCAATAGTATTAACTGATCCGACAGGGCAATCACTACTCTGAATGCCTCTGAACGGATATAAATGAACGAAAGGAGGCAATAAGATGAGAAAATATCTTTATTGTGAAAATGGCTTTGTAGAAAAGCCACAATGGATGCCAAACTGCTGGGTGAATGTAGAATGCCCCGACCAAAGTGATTTTGAGTTTCTGACTAAAGAATTAAAAGTCCCCGAAGCTTTTTTAGAGGACATCGCCGATATGGATGAACGTCCACGAACGGATACGGAAGACAACTGGCTACTGACCATTATCCGAATCCCCCTGCAACAACAGGGAAGCATCCCTTATATCACTATCCCTATCGGTATCATTACAAATAATGAAATCATTGTTACCGTGTGTTATCACTCCACTGAAATGATTCCTGATTTCATTGACCACACCCGACGTAAAGGAATCATTGTGCCTAATAAATTTGAACTGATTTTACGGTTAATTTACTCATCTGCCGTATGGTTCTTGAAATATCTGAAACAAATAAACAATGATGTAGCTGCCGCAGAAAAAGAATTGGAAAGGAGCATACGTAATGAGGACCTGCTAAGATTGATGAAACTACAAAAAACATTGGTTTATTTCAATACGTCCATTCGTGGAAATGAGGTGATGGTAGGTAAATTGCAAAGTATCTTCCAGGAAAAAGATTATCAAAACCGCGATTTGGTAGAAGATGTAGTCATTGAATTAAAACAAGCATATAACACGGTAAATATCTACAGTGATATCTTAACCGGAACCATGGACGCATTTGCTTCCATCATATCCAATAATGTGAACACCATCATGAAACGCATGACCAGTATTTCCATCATTCTGATGGTACCCACATTAATAGCTAGTTTCTATGGAATGAACGTAGATGTACATGTAGATGCATTACCACATGCTTTTAGTTTTATTATTTTGGCGTCCATCACATTGTCTGCGTTGGCCTTTGTTATTTTCAGGAAGATAAAGTGGTTCTAAAAAATCCTGTAACAATATCATATGACCTGTCATTCACGACAACAGGTCATATGATAAAACTGATAAAACTCTTTTCGCCCCCTAATCTTATGACAAAGAGATTCAATTTACTCTTGATTTCTTTCTCCAAATACGTTTTATCCATAAATAGTATCCTGTTAATGGCAAGGTGGCTCCTATCAAAGCTGCTATAAACGTCAGTAAACGAGTAAGCATACCGCCCCAACTACCAACATGTACAGAATAGATCCATCCGCGAATCTTTCCAGCCTTCTCAGCATCTTTATATAAAACTACCTCATCAATCTCACCACTATGAGGATTGAATTTATAACGGTCGGAAGCACGTTGATTACCAAAGGTATTGAAAGAAACATTTGCTACCCCATCTGATAAGGTTATCTGTTTGTAACCGGGATTATTTAGGGCTAATTGTTCATAAACTTGTTGCCAACAAACATAGGACGAAGAATGAGAAACATTCTTTCCAGGTTGATCACTACCTCTACCACCACGCAGAGTCACCCCACTATGTGTACCTCCCTGTTGTACTTCCACGCCAAACACTTTATAGAAACCTGTCCGATACCATCCAAAAGACCATGTTAACCCGGTAAGGGCCATAGCCAATAAAAAAAACAGCGCATACATTCCACCTGCAACATGCAGGTCATACCAAAATCTTCTAAAGCCCCTGCCGACAGATATTCTTAAACTATTTTTCAAGGCTTTTCGTGTACGAGGCCACCAGATAACGATACCCGATATCAAAACCACGACAAACAACAGGGTGCTGACACCTACAATCATTTTTCCCCAAAAGACTCCGCCATCCGCTTTCATACTGTCCAACAGCCAGCGATGCAGCCTGAACATAGTCACAAAAAATGCAGGACGTTCATATTTACCTTTAATCTCACCAGTATATTGATCCACATACATAGAAGCACGACGAGGCTTGGACAGATTCACCTGCCAAGCGCGTTCCGGGTCAGAAAAAACACTGATTCCTATCACAAACACACTGTCGGGTAACGTGAGTTCTACCTCTTCTAATAATCGATCAGCAGGAAGTGGAACTGTCTCTACCTTTTTTACATAATAGAGTTCATGCCTAGCCAGTTCCATCACTTCATTTTCAAAAACCAGCATAGCTCCCGAGAAGCAAATCAAGGTAATGATTAACCCGAAAGGAACAGAAAGCCAAAGATGTATTTGGCGAAATATTTTCTTCATAAAATCTTCAATACAATTCATAAAAAGAGTCTGCATAAGCACATACTGCCCGCAGACTCCCACTATATTATTACAATACTCAGTTCTGAGGTTGCAGTTTACCGACGCCACTGATTTGTGTCGCTTCTATAGAAACACCCTTTGTCGCTACCGCACCAACCGGATCTATTTTATAAATAGACGGATATCCTTCTGTTGTAGTTACAGCCATATAGGCATATCCATTCTCCACATACGGAGTATTACCAAAGCCAGAGATCAAATCGGCAGAAGGCAAGCCGGTTACATAAGTAAGTTTTCCGGTTTCTCCTTTATATATCGCTAACTGATTAGCTGTGAAACCAGTTTCAGTCAAGGGACGATCATACATCAACAACAAGAAATAATCTCCCGTAATATGCCAACAACGAATGAAAGATTTACCTCCGGTCTGCGCTTCGATACTATAATAATAATCAGGATCAAACTCTTCTGTTCCAGCCTTTATACGTACTACTCCAGCATCCAAGGTAGTCTGTTGCCGTTTATCAGCCATTGTTTTGGCATAACTAGGAGAAAATACATAAATATCACCATTATCTGCCGCCCAAATAGTTTGGTAATATTGAGACTTCATTCGCCCACAAGCATAGCTGATTTTATCAGTCTCAATAATCTTTTTAGTAGTCAGCGTTTCATTATCAAAAATAGCGACCCAGCATTTGTTGGGATATTGCGTCCATTGCAATTCGCCTTTTTTATAACTGCTGCTGTTGGAACCACCGTCTTCTGTCTTTACCAAATTATCATTGCCAGGAAGTATCCATTTTCCCCCGTCAGTGGCCGATCCATATTGACTTAACCCCATTGGAATAGCAGCGCTATACAGCTTATTATTTTGTTCCAATATGCCGGCCAATGTTACATATTCTCCATTTCCCAAGAAGTTCTCGGACATATAAGCCTTATTTTGAGTATCATTCGTTGTAAATGTTTCAGCAGATACATCCAAATAAGAAAGCAAAAACATTTTTGGTAAATATCCATTCTCATCAGCATACGCAGTGGGTCCGTCACCGGTAGACGAGGTCATGATATATTTATCATAAATACCGTAAGTAGTAAATCTCTTTACGGCAAACTCCCCCGAACGAGCCTTTACTTCATTATTTGAATCCATGATATAAGAACGGGTCGTACCTGCATTCCCTTGATTATAAGTCAGTGCATAAAGATATTGATTCTTGTAAAACACCCATTGAGTTGCGCCATCATTCACAAGACCATTATTCACTGTAGAAACAGTGCCTTTATCCAACGTTTCAGAAGTAAGCAGTACATTCGTTGTATTTCCAGACGCTGTGACCGAAGATGCAATAACATACTCACCTTTAGCCTCGGTACCCGAACCGTAATCCGGCTCATTATCCGTACATGCACTCAACACCATTCCTACTATGGCAATAGCAACAAATCCATTCAAAAAGAAAACTTTCTTCATTTTATTCTTCTATTTAATTTAAAATCCAATTAATTATAAACTTTTTTCCAATTCTTTAATTACCGAAACAAACACGCAGTTTACCATAAAAAGCCCGACCGGCCTTCTGAAGACTAAAATTATCATATAACTTCTCATCTGTGAAGTTACGACATTCCAATGATACGTTATATCGTCCTTTTTGCAAACTATAAGAAAGGGATATATTGTGTGAGAATTGATCAGGTACCACATAGTCCCCCTTATTTGAGCCTATTCGGGAAGAATAATAAGTAAAGCTATGCAGATATTGATTATCATAAGACACTGTCAACATATTGCCTTTCCTTCCTAAATCCCGCCAATAAAAAGTAACATCCGAATCAGCAAACATATAAGGCAGGTTCGGCATCCGTTCTTTATAAGCCAAATTTTCCGCACTGCTGGAAATAGATGTTTTCATATTGTCGCGTACATCCATTTTGGTAAAATTACCTCCTATACTCACCCAATTGCCAAAACCGTAACGAGCAGAAACAGTATATCCTTTCGTCAATACTTTACCGTAATTAATATATTTCGCAGCATATTTACCACCACTCAAATCAGCAATATTACGCTGAATATAATCTTTCGTATTCCGATAAATCACTCCACCTTCCATATATACAGAATGCCTGCCAAATGTTCTGTTATAGCTCAAATTAAAATTCAAATTATCACTACTCTCAGGTTTTATACTGATATCTCCCATTTCCAAATCCTCATCTCCAAACATTTCTTCAATAGTAGGCAGACGATATGCTTTTTCGTATGACAATTTTGCCTGCAAACCGGATAGAATGAAATAAGTTCCCGCAGCTCCATACCCTATGAAATTCATGTTTCGGGTAGTACGGACATAATCATCCTGATTCGTAGTCGTAGCCATAGGACCTGCTACATACAAACTATAATATTTTCCAAACACTGAGAGGTTCCAATTATCAGACGGCATCAACCGATAGGATAATCCGGAGATATTCTTATGGGTTTCTTTAGCGATGGCATCCTCCGATTCCACCTTAGCCAATAAAGAAGTATTAGAACGGCGGAAAGTATTCAACACATGATTAAAGGTCAGCATGTGTATTTTCGCCAGACGGTAATTAACAGTTAATGTTCCATTCCAATTGTTATTATCCGCCCGTGAATATTGATTGGATTGTTCACCGGGTGAGTTCATTAATTTCCTATCACCCAACCAATTGTACTTATATGAAGCTGTATCTATATTTGCCGTTGCATTTTTATTATAATTGGCAGTCAATGCCACATTCAGACCTTTGATTAATAAGTCACGCTTATTATACTCCAATGACGGCATCAACGAATGTCCTTTACGATGTTTTTCCCCATAAACTATTTCCTGACGTACTCCGGTCTGTATCTCCTTATACATATGTGAATAAGTAAAGCCCAACATCAATCTGTCTGCCCATTTCTTATCCACAATGCCAATCTTACCTATAACCGCCTCATTATGATAGGTATCATTAAAGCGCTTGACACGTACCCTTTTATCTTTATCAATTCTTCCGGTTTCAAAGTCCTCTACCGGTGCATCCACATGATAATCATTATCCGAATAGTTTTGGAAAGCATTTATTTCATAAGTAAAGCCGTTTTTGAAAGTTTGTCCGAAATTCACATACGATTTATGCGTATTGAACGACCCGTATGAATAGGAGCCATCCAAAAACCAATTACGTCTCTTCTTATTGGTTACAATATTGATAACACCACCTATAGCATCCGTGCCAAATCCTACAGGAACCACCCCTTTATACACTTCAATCCTATCTGCAAAATTCACAGGAATATTATTTAAGCCAAAAGAACTCCCTACTCCCTCCTGAGGTACACCGTCAATAAATATCTTCACATGTTTGCCACTGAAACCATCCAACATCAATTGCATATCCGAACCTACCCCACCTGACTCACGGAGTTTCATTCCCGGAGCTTTAGCCAAAGCATCACTCAGATTTTTGGTAGAATTCTGGAACTCTTTTGTATCTACAGCTATCGCATTGAATGCGGAACGTTTCACACGGGAAACCCCGTTAGATACCACTACAACTTCATCCAACTCAGTCACTGACGGGGCAATCATTACATTCATCTTAATCCTTTCTCCATGAACTAAAGTTATGGGCTTTTCTATAGTCTCATATCCTATAGCCGAAACAACCAGTGTATATTTCCCTGCCGGTGCATGAAGATGATAAATACCTTCTTCATTCGTTGTACAGCCATAAGTTGTACCCTTCAAATATACGGTCGCAAAATCTACGACTTCCTGTTTTTCTTTGGATATCACTTTACCGGATACCATTATCTTAGGTTGTGCAAAGATAGATATCGCTCCGATTATTAAAAAAAGGGATCCTAAACTAATCCTTTGTAACTGTCTTCTTACCATGAATACCTATAATTCTAAATTCTTAATTTTTGGGAATGCAAAGTTCTATAAAAAGAAAGGGGGAAACAATCACCTGATATCGGTAATCTTTTCCCCCATTTTACAGAATATATATACTACGCAATAGCTCTTTATAGGTATTTATGCAATAAACACGCTATCGGGTCTAGTTCCGGAAATCAAACCATAGCTTCATTCTAAAGCCATCATCCCCTTTATTAATTTTAATATAAGAAGCCTCTCCTCCTGTCCCCTGAGAGTTGACAGCCGGAATTTCAAATAAGAACGAAAGGTCTCCAGCAGGATATTCCTTTACTGATATTCCACGGCTTTCACGGTCACGCTGCTCCTCCGGAGTGAAGACGCGAAAGAAAATACCGTCAGTTTCCGAATAAACTGTCATCGGTGTTGTCTTTGATTGGAGTGTTGCCCAATAGAGATCTGCATGATACCCTTTGAATTCCGGATAAATAAGCTGATGATAATATTCTCCCGTCACCGTATTGTTGTAATCCTTCTGCCAAATACCATAATTCGTTCCTTCGATACGGTTCTTCCATACCCGGTAAGGACCTTTGCCTAACCAACGCATCCCACTGATGTTCTTTTCAGGAAAAGAGAATGAAAAACCGAAATTAAGAACCGGACGGTCAAAGTATACACCGTCAAACTTGTTCTTTGCTCTGTAATTCAGCACTAATGCATCCATTCCAAGCAATCCGTCAGGTGCCATTCTCCAGACAATGGAGTCGGCCGCACCTTTATATTTTACGGTATAAATGGCAGTATCACCTTGCATCTTTAGGTTAGCAGAACAGAAAAGCATCTTCATCCCGACCGGGAGAGGACCATCAGACAATGGTATGATCTTGCTACCGTTCTTCACTTCTACCAAATTACCATTCGCTTTGTTGAATGTTGCTGTAACTCCATTCGCTATCAGTGTAACACTATTGTCGTCTGTCTGATATCTGGCAGTAGCAGTTGTTGTCGGTTGTAAATACCTGTATTCTATAAAGTACTTACGGTTATTCTTGATAGGAAACGTCCAATTACATATCATATCTCCCGCTACATTGTAGGCTTCCAATTCCAAGATGTCTCCATTGAAGAATTTCTCAGGCAAATCAAAGTGGGCTATCCCCCTCTCGCCAGGCTGAATCGCAGGTAACAGTACGCCGCCCTCCGCTAAGCAGATGGGGCTATCGGACACCTGTGGAATAGGTAAACGCATTACCTTCCACTTCATCCGGCATTCGCTTAAGTTGCTGAATAAGTAATCGTTAGTTACATAAAAATCTCCTTTGAAAGAAGAAGTTATTTTTTAATGGATGTATTTGAATGGGTGACCATACCTCCCGAACAGTATAAAAACTGCCTTCTTTTTCGCGATTTGCCCCCACAATACCATCGGGAGCATTAGGACCGTAAGTGTCCATTTGTCCGGTATCTGTACGGCGGACAGCTTCATCCACATATGCCCAAAGGAAGCCACCGGCAAAAAGTGGATTTGCCTTAAACTTTGACCATAGTCCTTTGAGGCCTGCACCCTGTCCACGGTCATAGAGGCCATGCAGGAACTCCGTCATCATAAAAACCTTATGCCCGCGTTCCAACCGATACATGTTATCCGTACCATTAGGGTAATGACGTGTATCCAAGCCATTGAAATCCGCCCACGGATGAATGACGTGACGTTTCTGCGGATCATAGTCGGCAAAACGATTGTCAACAGCAGTATTCCATCCTCCTTCGTTACCATTTGCCCAAACAAAGATACACGGGTGATTCACATCACGAAATATCATCTCAGGCAGTAACTTTTCTGCTATTTCAGTGCTATAGCTATTCTGCCAACCACATAATTCATTGAGATAAAGAAGACCTATGGAATCACACGCCTCTAAAAAATGAGTATCTGGTGGATAATGTGAACGCACGGCATTCATATTCATCTGCTTAATGAGCAAAGCATCCTTCAGACTGAGTTCCCGGCTGATTGTCCTACCTGTTTCCGGATCAAAGCAATGACGGTTAATCCCCTTCACTAAAAGACGAGTACCGTTCAGATATACGCCATCTTCAGGACGGAATTCAATGGTACGGAATCCTATGCGCTCCGTAATCTCGTGCACAACATCTCCTGTTGTGGAAAGAAGACGCATCGTGAGCCGGTAAAGGTTGGGATGTTCAGGATCCCATGTCCTGATATTGTTCCAATGTGTGGTAAGTATCTGTTTCTCTTCCGTCGAAAGCCCGCATACCTGCCGCCCTATAGGAAGCTGTGAATCACAGGAAATGAGCGACAGTTCCAATTGTTGTCCTTTGGAAATATTTTTCAAATATACATCTGTGTGCAACGTACCGTCAGCACGGGCATCCACCGCTATATGTTCTATTTGCGTGCGAGGCTTTGCTGTCAGATATACAGGACGATAGATACCTCCGAAAAGCCACCAGTCAGCCCGGCGCTCCGCTGCATTAACTGATTTATCAGCCGACTGCTTCTTCACCGTCACTTCCATCAAATTCGTTTTCCCGAATTTCAGTCTGTCCGTGATATCATAAGAAAAACGATAGAATGATCCCTGATGAACAGGGCCAGCGATGACATCGTTGATTTTCACTTCAGCATCAGTCATAACACCTTCAAATACAATACTTATCTGTTTGCCTTTCCAAGTGTCCGGAACATCAAAACAATGACGATAGATGCCGTATTCATCGCAAAAATCATGTTCCCTGTAGGCATCATATTGCTTTTCTTTCTCGTGTTCCTTATAAATATAATAGCGCCCGTAGGTATAGCCTCCAAAACCTTGCTGTTCCCAGCAAGACGGAACATCTATCTTGCTCCACTTTTGAGAGTTCATACCTGAAGAGCACCAGAAATTCCACTTCACAGTATGATCCGGTCCTGTACCGGAAAGATACCTCACTTCTGTCTGTTGAGCTTTTGTCGTGCAAAAGCATAATAAAATAATGAACAGTCCAATAATTTTCTTCATACAATTCATGCTACATTAATAGGTTGGTTGAACTGGAAATACATAGAACATTCTGTCTGGTTTGAAATCAATCATCCATTGATCTATCAGGACATGATCATCCAAAGCAGTGATGGATAAAGTATGCTTTCCTTTCGTCAATTGATGACCAGTTTCACGAACAGCCTGTCCACGGAGTACATTCTGTTTCCATCCTTCCGAACGAAACGGCTCTTTAATAGAACATATCCGAGGCTTTTCACCATCTATACTAACACTGAAACGAATATCTCCTTTATCATTAGGTTGTGTCGGGATTACGGCAGTGCGCAGTATCGCCTCTCCATCCCATAAACAATCAAACTCAAAAGTAATTGACTTTCCCTTTGGTACGGAAACAGCATTCATACTATGTCCCAATGATTGAATCGTCACGACCCCTTTGGATGCGCTTGTATAATCGCAAGCATTAGAAACAATACAATGATCCTTAGCCACTTCCTCCAAAGGTAACGATTTTGGTCTTCTAAAAGAAGCATATTTCTCTATTTCCTTATCTGTCAGCCATATGGGAATTTCAGGCGGATAGAACACATATAAATCCCGCGGATTATGGCACATGGAGTATTTCCATTTGCCATCTGCCAGTTCATTGTTATAGTAATCTGTCAAATCGCGGATTTCCTGGTAAGCTTTAATGCTTTTGGCACAGGCAGCCATTAATTGACTTTCGCGGGTCCATAAAGTCGTGTCGCAGCTTCCCGGAGAAATGCAACGTGCTCTTTGTGCCTCCAGCATCTTTGTGCTCATGGCAGCAGCGCCAAATACAGGATACTTAATTTGGGCAAAGAAAGCATCTTTGCGTTCCTGAGGAATCATTGGTTCCACTTCCGATAAAATCTCTTTAATGGCTTCATAGGATTCCAGATAACGATCCAGTTCGCCGCCGAATTCGGTTAAGCTAAAGTCCGTATTTTTAACCGGAGACCAGCCTTTGGTATATTTTTTCTTGTCCAGCTCCACTTGGTTCCAACCCATAAATTCCGGTTTACGGATGCCGCACAGGCGATAAAACTCTAACATGGCAGGCAATAATTTTTCTCCTGCTTCTTTGCCAAATTCGCGGCAAAGCCAGCTCTTCTGATGCTCCACAAGAGTAGATGGAGATACGGAATTGATATTCCATGCCATATCCAGAAAGAGTTCCAAATCGTATGCCGCGGGTTTCAAATCGTGCACATTAACCACCCACAAACGGCGGGCATTGCAATCGTATGCCTGTTTCATTTCACTATAAATCAATCCCGGCTGGGTAGTGCATAACCACATATAGTCATGCGGACGCCCCCAATAACTGAGATGATAATACACTCCGGCACCTCCGTTACGCTTTTGCTGTTCCTTGTCACTTAAACGGGTCATATAGCCATAGTTGTCATCACACCATATCAAAGTGATGTCTTCCGGCAGTTGCAAGCCATTCTCCATTATTTGAAGCACTTCTTTATAGGGGACAAAAGCCTGGGGAATTTTCTCCACATCTTTATCTACATACTTCGATAATAACTTGCGCTGGTCGTCAATAACCTGTTGCAGTGCATCGGTCTTTTCCTGAAGGGTCTTGACCCCTTCCATTCCACTGTCGTGAATACCTCGCATACCCATGGTGTAGAAATTTTCATAAGGTCCAGCCTCTTTCAGCCGTTCTATCCAATAGGATTGTACCCCTTCACGGTTTGTTATGTAATTATAGTCACCCCGTTCATTGACTTTCCATTCACCTACATTATTGCGCATCATTGGCTCGCAATGCGAAGTACCGATGAGAATGCCGCAACTGTCAGCTGCTTCTTTAGCTCCCGGCACAAAGTAGAACGGAGTCGTAATTCCATGCATTCCCGGCCAAATAGCATTGGCACGAAGGCGCATCAGCAATTTGAAGATTTCTTTATAAGTACGTGCACCAATACGTCCTTTTATATCAGACGGTTCAAAGTTTTTCCAGCTCCAAGGCTGCAAGCTCCAGTCTTCATCATTTAAAAAGATTCCACGATACTCTACCGATGGACTCTGAAAAAGTAGAATAATCAGCCGGAAGGGTCAATCGCTCTTTTCTCATCGGTGTCACATCTCCCCACCATACCCATGGAGACACTCCTGCCAAGCGGGAAAGTTCAAGTATGCCGTAAGCAGTTCCCCGACCGTCACTTCCTACAACCAACAACTGATTTTCTCTTATCTTTATAAAAAAAGCGTCTTTTCTGGCAACAATACTATCCACCGGGATTCCGTCTTTACGGAGATCTCTTAGGATAGACTTGTTTTTATCCAACTGAATAATATTAATAACCGCCGTTCCGAAAAGAGTTTTTTGAGGTAATACCCCCGTCACCTGTTGCATGTCACCCTTAAACATATCCAGTGCTACCGTCACTACTGGAGAAACAGATCCAGGCAAGGAATAAGTAATAGGACGTTTACCATTATACCAAACAAATTCTTTATTGGCAACAACCTCTCTTGTACTAGCTGCACAAATCACTACAATATGCACAAACAAAGCTACACTGGTTATAGCCATAATCAATAATCGACTTTCCCTTTTTAATTTCACATTCATCAGTTATTCTACTTTAATTGATTTTTTTAATAACGAGGATGCCATATATCATAACATCCCCGTCCTAAACACATCTCAATACTATCTAATCACCTTACTAATACCCTGGATTCTGATCTTCAGCACTCATCAACTCATTCGCATCAATCGCCGCCTGAGGAATAGGACGAAGTAATTTCTTTCCAATCATTTGTGCGGCCCGCCCTTTTATCTGAGGATTATATAAATCATTATACTCCACCAATTTCTGTGTACGTCTTAAATCAATCCATCGAGATCCCTGTCCAAATAACTCACAAGCACGTTCTTTTAAAATAACATCCACATTTATTTCAGTTACCGCATCAAGCCGTGCACGTCGGCGCACTTCATTCAAACGAAGCAAAGCATTTCCCTTATCACCAGCTTTTAAATAAGCCTCTGCTGCTACCAAATAAATCTCAGGAAGCGTAATAATATGTACATCACGATAATCTGTTTTATTAGAATAACTAGCAGTATTAGAATCATCAAATTTACGACAAGGAGCGCCCCCATAAGAATAGGTTACAAATTCCTCATAATCAATTTCTCCAGGCATATATTCTTGAGGATCCCGTGTATGATCAGACATCGGTAGTATCCATGTATTTTTACGATTTTCAGGATCAAGAGCTTTCCATGCATCGATATCTTCTTCTGTTTCATACCATGCCGGATAGTAACGTTTCAAAGGAATTCCTATAAAAGTTCCACCATTCTTATACCAATCCCAATACCAATAAGCGGATGCAGTAACAATATCAGGTAACTCCTTCATAAACGTTACCCCATAGCGTATATCGTCCTTTTTCAAAACACTGCAAAGCATGTAAAGTCGCAATAAAAGCAGAAGTACTCCCCTTTCCATGATCTTCTTGCCCCCCCATATGATTACAATAAAAGGAACTCCACGGATGCCCACCACTGACTGTATTAGCAGCCGTAGCATAGTCATATTCCACATCCCAAATAAATTCTTCGTTATCATCTCCACTACAATCCGCTCTCCAAAGATCCTCGAAAGGAGTAACCAAAGCACGATTAGCTATCACGTCATCTGCTACTTGGGCTGCTTTGGCAAAGTAATCTTTTTTATCTAAATCCCAAGCTGCTGCTAAATAAGTTTTAGCTAATAACGCACGAGCCGATTCAATACTTATACGACCACCACCATCCAAAGCGGTAGACTTTTCCATAGCTCCGGCAGCTATTACATTCTCCAATTCCTCAATAATATAAGTGTAAACATCAACCACCGAAGATTTAGGATATCCGGTTTGAACATCAGCCACATAATCTTTCATCAAAGGTACCCCCCCGAAAGTATTTACCAATATATAGTAATAATTCGCCGCCAATACTCGTGCCTCATCCACACGCCTGCTACGCAAATTCTCATCAATAACTGCATCCGCCGCATAATGTTTTATAGCATAAGCCGCACGGATACCTTTATAACATGCCGTATAAAGCTCTTTCATCACACTGTTTTCAGGATTAAAGTTTCATATTCATG
>ENA-OQJW01000020-OQJW01000020.1-human-gut-metagenome-genome-assembly--contig:-NODE-20-length-26986-cov-3.077404_pt1 | contig 26986 bp, 27 predicted proteins | sample MGYA00242619_ERZ504786 | MGnify/ENA primary metagenome ERZ504786 (study PRJEB26092, sample SAMD00036357) | human gut metagenome | host: Homo sapiens | study: EMG produced TPA metagenomics assembly of... | reverse complement strand
AATCATGTGTCTCGAATGATGAGTTGTGTGTCTGAATCAGGCATACAGCAATGTTTGAGCAGTGATCCGAAGCTCTCTCACAGTTTGTGATGTAATCTGTGAGGAATACGCCGAGTCTGCTGTCACATTTGCCCTTCTGAAGACGCTCGATATGATAATTTCTAATCTCCTTGGTGAGATCGTCAATAACCTGCTCAAGCGGCTCAACCTTGACTGCCTCTGTCAAATCGTTTTTTGCTAAATGCCTCTACAGTGAGAGTGAGAATCTCGCGCAGAGCATTGTTGAGCACCGTGAGCTCTTTTCTTGCGTTCTTTGAAAATTCAAGCTTGTTGTCATCAATCTGCTTGGCAAGCTTTGCCATATTTATCGCATGATCTCCGATTCTCTCGAAGTCATTGATTGCATGAAGCATCTTTGAAATCTCGTTGTTGCCGCCCTCAGAAACATCCTTTCCGGATAAGTGAATGAGGAAGGTGTCAAGCTGATCCTCTAAGTAATCAAGGCGCTCCTCCATGACTTCAATATCATCAAACTTTGAATCTGAGTAATTGTCAAAGAGATCTAAAGCATTCTTGAAGCTGTCTCTTGCAAGCTCAGCCATCTCGTTTGTCTTCTCAAGACATTCTTTGACAGCAAGTCCAGGTGAGAGTAAAAGTCTCTCGTCGAGTACAACCTGTCCGTCTGCGTTGTCAGTTGTGACAAGCTTCTTAGCAATCTTTACAAGAGTATTGCTAAATGGCAGAAGGATAATAGTGGTAGCAATATTGAAGATTGAGTGGAATACCGCAATCATTACAGGAGAGATGCTGTCATTAAATAATGTCAGATCAACAGCATAACGTGCGATACAGTATACTACAAGTCCTATTGCTGTACCGAACAGATTGAAGCTGATGTGGATGATGGATACTCTCTTGGCGTTTTTGTTTACGCCGATTGACGAAAGCAGTGCAGTCACGCATGTACCGATGTTCTGACCCATGATGATCGGGATAGCCATGCTATATGAGATAGCGCCTGTCATGGCTAAAGCCTGCAGCACACCAACTGATGCGGCAGATGACTGGATGACTCCGGTAAATACAGCACCTACAAGCACTCCGAGGAATGGATTGTTAAAGGTGGTGAGCAGTCCGGTAAATTCAGGCATATCTGCGAGTGGTGATACAGCGCCGCTCATGAGCTGCATACCATACATGAGTACGGCAAAACCTGCCATGATGATTCCAACGTCCTTGCGCTTTTCCTTCTTGCTTCCCATAATCATAATCACACCGATAAGCGCGATGACAGGGGAGAAATTCTCAGGCTTTAACATCGATATGAACAGATTGTCACTTTCGATACCTGAAAGACTAAGAATCCATGCGGTGAGAGTGGTTCCGATGTTGGAACCCATGATGACACCAACAGTCTGGGCAAGCTCCATGATGCCGGAGTTTACGAGTCCGACAAGCATAACAGTAAGTGCGGATGAGGATTGGATTGCAATAGTGACTATTGCTCCAAAAAATAAGCTCTTGATAGGGTTTGAGGTTACCTCCTTAAGTATCTTTTGGAGATTGCCTCCTGCGAGCTTCTCAAGACTGCCTGACATAACATGCATTCCGAAAAGGAAAAAGGCAAGTCCACCGCATAACTGCAATATAGAGTAAATGTTCATGTTTACCTCCGTTTGTAAAAATAATTTGTTTTACTATTTGCTCCAGTTATACATATTTAGTTTACACAAAACACATATAACATAACATAATTTTTACATTCTATCAATATAATCTGAAATTTTAATAAAAAAAGTGATATTCACTTTTGAACACCTTTGAAAACGTTTTAAAATTTATGTATATTTATGTTTTCTTATGTTTTACTTTTGAAGAAAAACGTTGTACAATTACAGTATAATAATTTAAGGTAATTATTCAGAAATTTACATTACAAGGTGGAGGTATATTATGTCAGACGTAAAAAGTGTTATTGAAAGCGGCAGGGCTGTGCTCGGAATAGAGTTCGGTTCTACCAGAATAAAGGCGGTGCTTATCGGGGAGGATCATGCTCCTATAGCCACAGGTGCCCATGATTGGGAAAACATGCTTGTGGACGGCATCTGGACATACAGCCTGGATATGATTTGGGAGGGCATTTCAGACTGCTACAGCAAAATGGCGCAGGATGCAAAGGAAAAGTATGGAGTTACCATCAAAAAGCTTGCGGCAATCGGTATTTCCGGCATGATGCACGGCTATCTGCCTTTTGACAAGGAGGATAATCTGCTTGTGCCATTTCGGACATGGAGAAATACCATCACAGGTGAGGCTGCAGCAGAGCTTACTGAGGTGCTTGGCTTTAATATTCCGCAGAGGTGGAGCATAGCGCATCTGTATCAGGCTATATTAAATAAAGAAGAGCATGTATCAAAGATATCATATTTCACAACATTGGCAGGCTATATTCACTGGCAGCTCACAGGTGAAAAGGTCATGGGTGTCGGTGAGGCATCAGGCATGTTTCCTATCGATTCTAAGACCAGGGATTATGATGCGGCAATGCTTGATAAATTTGCAGCATTAGATAAGGTAAAAGAATATCCATGGGATATAAGAGACATTCTGCCAAAGGTGCTTACGGCTGGAGAAAAGGCAGGTACGCTGACAGAGGAAGGCGCTAAAAGGCTTGATGTAAGCGGCAATCTGGAGAGCGGTATATTGCTTGCACCGCCTGAGGGAGACGCAGGCACGGGAATGGTCGCAACCAATTCTGTTGCAGTGCGTACCGGAAATGTATCAGCGGGCACATCTGTATTTGCTATGGTGGTGCTTGAAAAGGCACTTAAGGCAGTTCATGAGGAGCTTGATATGGTCACCACACCATCGGGAGATGCGGTAGCTATGGTGCACTGCAACAACTGTACGTCAGACTTAAATGCATGGGTGGGATTATTCAAGGAATTTTCAGAGCTGTTTGGCATGGATATAGATATGAATGACATATATGGAAAGCTCTACAACAATGCACTTACAGCCGATAAGGACTGTGGCGGCCTTGTAGCCTTTAACCTTTTCTCGGGAGAGCCTGTCATCGGACTCAACGAGGGCAGACCTATGTTTGCCAGAAAGCCGGATGCAAGGATGAATCTTGCAAACTTTATGCGCACACATCTCTATGCAAGTCTTGCAACACTAAAAATCGGCTGTGATATTCTCTTTAAAGAGGAAAAAGTAAAGGTAGACACACTTTACGGTCATGGTGGTCTGTTCAAGACAAAGGGTGTGGGCCAGAGCATACTTGCAGCAGCCATGGATGCACCGGTTGCGGTCATGGAGACAGCCGGAGAGGGCGGCCCGTGGGGCATGGCAGTGCTCGCAGCTTATATGGTGAATAAAGCAGATGGAGAGCCTTTGGAAAAATAATCTTTCAGACAGGGTATTTAATGGCGAAAAGGGCATAGTAATGCAGCCGGACCCTGATGATGTAAAGGGCTTTGATGAGTACATAAATACATATAAGGCAGCAATTGAGGCAGAGCGTGCCATGGTAAAGGCGCTTCCGCTGTAATAGCAGTAAAAAAATAATAAGAGAGGAACAAAAAATGCTTGAAGAATTAAAGAAACAGGTTTACGAAGCAAACATGGAGCTCCCAAGAAGAGGGCTTATCACATATACATGGGGCAATGTCAGTGGAATTGACAGGGAAACAGGCTATTTTGTCATCAAGCCAAGTGGAGTGGATTATGATGTGCTCACCCCTGATGATATGGTAGTCATGGATCTTGAAGGAAATAAGATAGAGGGAAAATACAAGCCTTCGTCAGACACTGCAACACACTTAGAGCTCTACAAAAAGTAATCCGGATATCGGAGGAATTGTACATACGCACTCACCTGAGGCAGTTGCCTGGGCACAGGCCGGCAGGGATATTCCACTCTACGGCACCACTCACGCAGACTATTTCCTAGGCTCAATTCCATGTGCGAGAAATCTCACCACAGAGGAAATCAACGAAGCCTATGAGAAAAACACAGGCCTTGTCATCATAGAGACATTTGAGAACAGAAAAATCAATCCTGTATACACACCGGCTGTGCTCTGTCAGAATCACGGACCGTTTGCTTGGGGAAAGGATGCAGCTGAGGCTGTGCACAACGCCGTTGTCCTTGAGGAAGTGGCAAAGATGGCCAGACTCACAGAGTCAGTAAATCCTGATGTGAAGCCGGCCCCGGACAACATAAAGGAGAAGCATTTCTACCGTAAGCATGGTGCTAACGCATACTATGGCCAGAACTGTATTTGTAGCTGTTATACGGCCCGCAGTATTCATATTATTTGTGTTTACATAGCACAAAAAATGTGCTAAATTTTTATGTAAAGTACAGTTTCAAATGACTGTAAATAAGACATAAGGTGGTTGATAGAATGGTACTGGCAGTTGAGGTAATAGTCTGCTGCTTAATATTTGGCATATACAGAGTAATACGGATAAAGCGGGATCCGGCATATAAGATAAGCAATATGCCCGAGAAGTTGCAGAAAAAGGTCATGCATATGCGTGGCTACAGAAATCGGAATATCCGTATCATGACAGACTGGGAGAAGTTTGTAAAGAAGCTTCCGACACTTATATTCTGGACGATAGCGCTTGTCATACTGACATCAATAGCAGGGGCAACAAGCTTTTCAACGGGCTTTGTGTTTGCACTTTTGATATGGATGGCAGTCCTATTGTTTCTTGAACTGGTAGTATACTGTGGCTGGTATGCACATACACCGAAGGTGTGGATAAAGGGCACCGAGGATATGGCGAAAAAGACATATACCAATTATGCACATTATATCGGACTGATACCACAGAGAGCTCTGATGGGAATAGTGGTTGCTATTATAGTGGGTCTTGTGATAGATATGATTCCAAGGCTTGACAACAACAATTATTCGCCGAAATATACAGAGATAGAGGATACCTTAAAGGCAGCCTGTGACAATTACAGGATTCCGGGAATGGCTGTTGAGGTGGTAGATGCAGAGGGCGTGCTTTTCTCCGGTACATATGGGGATTGCAAGAGCCTTGACACACCGTTTATCACCGGTTCACTCAGCAAGTCGTTTACTGCGGCATGCATCATGAAGCTGTATGAGGGAGGACATCTGAATATTGACAGCCCGGTAAATCCTTATCTGGATGCAGCTGAGGTATTCAAAAATCCAAAGGATGCGACAAGGATTACAATAAGACAGCTGCTCAATCACACCAGCGGACTTGGCGTGTACCAGCATGTGGGAAATGCAAAGATTGTTGGCAAAAATGGAGAATATACCTATGCGAATGTCAATTATGACATACTTGGTCTTATAGTGGAAAAAGTATCAGGTGTTAGCTACAGCGATTATCTGACAGCGACATTTTTTACACCACTTGGCATGACTCACAGCAGCGCAGCCTATGCAAAAGCGAAGAAGGATGGTCTGATTACAGGCCACAACAATTATTTCGGTTTTTCGGTGGAAAGCGATGTGAAGTATCCGCTCAGCGATTCATGGTCCACTGTACCGGCGGGCTATATTGCATCAAGCGCAAATGATATGGGAAAATATCTTCAGATGTATCTGCGTGGCGGCTATGGAATACTCTCTGACAAGAGCCTTAGCACAATGTTTCGGGCAACAGTTCCTATGGATGAGTCCGGTGAGACAGGCTATGGTATGGGCTGGGTACGTTCGGATAAATATGTCGAGACAGTGTACAATCACACAGGTCTCACTGAGAACTATATCGCAGACATGTATCTGCTTCCGGAGAGCGGTGTGGGCGTTGTATTCCTTGCAAATACCAATGACTATATGGTCACAAACAATCTGATGAACAAGGTAACCTCAAAGGTTGTGATGACGCTTATGGGATATGCAACAGACGAGCTTGACCCAAAGGATTATGTCGATGCGCACCTGTTCTATGACCTTGTTTTTGCAGCATTTATATTGGTTGCGCTGATGGAGATTATCAAGTCGCACAAATGGAGAACAGACAATAGTGGAAACCTGATAGCAAATATTTTCCTTGCATCTGTTTTTGTCCGGTGGGCGATAGTTATTTGCGCCTATTGTCGGAGGTATACCATACTGGGTAATAAAGGACTATGTTCCTGATTTATTTATTGTGGCATGCCTGAGTGTAGTACTTCTTGCAATAGGTGGAGTATTGAAGCTTAAAAACAGAAGAAATTCATAAGACAAAAAGAAAAGCGTAAGAAATAGTAAATGCGGCTACTGTAATATGTAGCCGCATAATTTTTTGACCATAGCATCGTGGGAGGAGTCACAGCACACTCCGACAGTACATGAAGAGTATAAGCCGGAGGTTTTGACAAATTCATTGTCATCTGCTGAAAGCCTGATACCACAAGGATATTCCTTACCATCTATTGTCACATATGCAAGCCTGTCCTTATATTTTTCAAGGACGGCTTTATCCAGATATTTGCTTATATCTTCAAAGCAGACATTTTTGGCGTAATAATCAAAGGTCTTATCATCCATAAAGCATATATCGTATTCGTTAGAAGCAAAGTATGCTGTGAGGACTGCCATGTTCTGATAGTCTAAGCCGCTTTTGTCTACATCGACACAGATATTTTTGTTTAAGGCAATTTCATCCTTTGACAAATCATAGCCGTTATCTGTGAGAAAGTCATTGAAAATATCGGCGCCGCTGTCCTCTGTGGTGCTGTTTTCTACATTTACGCATAATACGCTCAAAACAGTATTTTTCTGCGCAAGCCGGCCGCAAATAAAGGTTGTGACTGCTATGATTCCGATGATGACAAGAAATATCGGTATTTTGTAATAGTCCCATATATATTGTATTTTCTGACTGAATGTCAGTCCTTAAAAGGTGTCTTTTGTTCCATGATTTTATCTCCCTATGATATGATGTGCTGTAGTTTAAAAATATTATAAGGTAATTTATAGAAATTTACCAATAAACATTCTATTAACTGCCTTTTTCTTTTTAGATTATTATGCTATAATGAGCCAAAACACAGATAATACAAAAGGAGAATAATATGAAAGCGAGCCACAGAAAAGATGTTATAATCGCCAGACTGATTTTTGCAGCAATATGTCTTTTTCTTATTGCCCTGATTGCTACAATAGTGATTACCGTTACCTCAAAGGGCGGCAAAAAAAAGGAGCAGGACAAGGTACAACAGAATGCAGTTAGCGAAAGTGAAACTGACAGTGCCGGCGATAGTGATACAGAAATAGGCGCCATATATCTGCCACAGCAGACTACAGAGGGAACCGAAAAAACTTACGTCACTACTACAAGCAGTGTAAACATGAGAGAGAAGCCTGATAAAAACGCAAATATAGTTACTGTTATAGGACAGAATGTGAAGCTTGAGTTTGTATCAGAGGACAATGGATGGACACAGGTTATCTTCCAGGGACAGACAGGCTATGTCAGCTCTGACTACGTCAAGTCAGATATGGCTGACAGCACTACAGACAGCGGCACATCAGGTGCGGCAAATAGCGGGGCTGCCAGTCAGGGTACAGCAGATGGCAGTACAACAGGAGCTGCAGATAGTGCTGCACAGTCACAGTAATAGATACGTGGTGAGGTAATGTATATGACAGGAATTATATGGGCATGTGCTGCAACATTTATTGCAGCATGTGTGCCTATTTTGGCCAAGGTTGGAACTAAAAAGATAGACCCGGCGCTGGCGGGAAGCATTGCCGGGATTGTTTTATGTGCGTCTATATTTTTTTACAGGAAAGATAATATAATGGGAAGCAGCCTGATTGCACTCGGCCAAAGGAGCGTTATATTTATACTTCTGGCAGGGCTTGCAACAGGGCTTTTTGGCATCTGTTTTTTTAAATCCATACATGAGGGCTACACATTTCAGGTTACAGCTATAGTTAAATGCAGCTATATAATCACGCTTGCAGTGGGATTTTTTCTGTTTCATAACACTCCTGACACTTTTGACTATATAGCGATTGCACTCATGATTGCTGGAACGGTTATTTTAAATCTGGATGGAACCGGTATTTTGTTTGCGCTTCTTGCTGCAGTTTGTGCGTCGGCAGCACATATTCTGGTGTCACTTGGCGGGATACAGCCGGATAAGGGCTTTATTGCGTTCTGGTGTGTATTTATAGGAACGCTGGTGCTTATTATATTTACTATTGCAACAGGAGGCATGAAGAAAATCAGATCCATGTCATTTGTTGATGGTATATGCCTGATTCTTGCAGGCATTGCATACCCGTTAGCATATGATTTTTATGGCAGGGCAGTTTCAATGTCCGGCAGCTATGCAGGGTATATTTTTAATTTGACGATTATTGTGATGATGATATGCTCCAGCGTGATACTGAAGGAGAAGGTATCGGGAAAGAAATTCCTGGGCGCATGCATTTTTATTGCAGCATTGTTTGTTATAGCATGCAACTAATAGCTGAATATAGCATATAATGATTAAAAAGAGGTTTTTTGATGTTACCTTTTTATAAAACATTTCCGTTTATGGATTACTATAAAAATGAGGATGCATTTGCAAAGGACCTGGGGATGATAAAGGATATGTATCCGCATGATACGGCGATGATACAGTCTGCAGTAGAGCAGCGCATGGATGAGCTGGAGTATGAGGGCAGCTTTATCTATGATGAGGTGCCTGACAGGCAGCGTCTTTTCGATGAGGCAGACAGGATTGCCGGCAGATTTATCTCAGAGCAAAGCAGCAGGTGCTTTATCTGTACAATAGCGGGCATACTTTTTAACTGTGAACTCTGCAGACGCAGATGCAGATACAGAAGGTACCAAAGATTCTGGTAGATATAAGGATATGATTTTATGAGTAAGAAAGTGATAAAGCCGATAGTACTTATAGTAGTATTTATTGCAGCATTAATTACATTTTGCATAACTACAAACAAGGGAAATAAGGATATGACCACGAAGCAGGCGGATGCAACGCTGCCGGTTATGTCATTTAATCTGGATAAAATAAAGATAAACACCCTCCATGGATATACTACTGAGATGGATCCGACAAAGATGCGCGATTGCGTTATTCCAATTTCGGATGACAGGAAGCTCTCATTATCCATTTCAACATATGGTATGGCTGTTGACAGGATATCATACAAGATCAGAAGCATGGATGGCAAGAGGCTGGTGGCCGATGACGAGATATCTTCTTTTTCTAATAAGGATAATACTATTCAGGCGGACGTAAGCATGCCGAATGTTATGGATGAAAATACTGAGTATCTTTTGGTGTTTACCATCACAAGCGGTCAGGATAATGTATATTATTACAGCAGGATTATGCAGACTGACGGAAAGGCAGCTGCAAAGGTTGTTGAGTTTGCAAAGAAGTTTCATGATGAGACGTTTATAAAGGATGACAAATCCTTCTTTACAACATATATGGAGACAACAACCGGTGACAGAAATACGCTTGCACATGTGGATCTGACATCTACGGTGAGTCAGATTACCTGGGGCTCAATGGCCGCTGCACAGTATACGAATCCTGTCATAGCCCTAAAGGAAATAAACGATTCTTATGATGTGGTCACAATAGACTATGTGATGAGCTGTGTGGACGGTAAGGGTGAGACTGAGTATTACAATGTAAGAGAATATTTCAGGCTGCGCCAGACGGAAAGCCGTATGTACGTGCTCAACTATGAGAGAACGGCAAATCAGATTTTTAACAGTGAAAACAGCTTTATATCGGATTCAGGCAGCGTAATGCTTGGCATCAGAAGCAGTGAGGCAGAGTACAGGGCAAATGAAGCAGGCAGTGTGATATGCTTTGTCCAGGAGGGAGATTTATACTCCTATGATATCAACAATGGAATGATAATCAAGGTATTCAGCTTCAGGGACGCTGAGGGCATTGATGAGCGTGAAAACTGGAATCATCACGATATAAAGATTGTCAGTGTAGACGAAGCGGGCAGTATTGATTTTGTGGTATACGGATATATGAACAGAGGCACCCACGAGGGAGAGGTGGGAACCGGTGTGTACCATTATGACGGCCTGGCACATACTATAGATGAGGAAGCGTTTATTCCTTCTAAGACATCATATGAGGTGCTAAAGGCTGAGATGGGCAAGATGCTTTATCTTAATGAGAAGAATGAATTCTATCTCATGATGGATGACAGTCTCTATAGGATTAATTTAGGCTCGATGTCAGTAAAGAAGGTGGTTGAGGGCTTGTCCACAGGCTCTTACTGCGCATCGGAGAGTAACAGATACTTTGCATGGGTGGATTCTGCAAATCAGTACTCATCAAATACCATAAAAGTGATGGATTTAAAGAGTGGCAAGACCTTTGAGGTCAAAAAGGGCGACGACCAGTATCTGCGTCCGCTTGGCTTCATAGGTGAGGATTTCATATATGGACAGGCGAATGCTGCTGATGTGGTCTCTGATGCAGCCGGAAACACGACATTTCCTATGAATGGCCTTATTATTCTTGATACATCTGACCAGTCGGAGCTTAAGACATATACCCCTTCGGGCGGCTATGTCGAGAAAATTTCTGTGGATGGATATACGGTAACGATAGATCTGATTGCACAAAACAATGGTGTGTATGCAGAAATCGGTCAGGATACCATTATGAACCGGGAGGCTGATTCGAAGCAGAAGATAGCTCTTGATACGAGTCAGTCCGATACAAAGCTGACGGTCAGCGCTATTAGTATAGCAGGTGGTAAAAAGCCGGATAAGCTGAAGCAGCTGACAGCACAGATGACTATAAATTCGCATGATACTGCTGTTGATTTAAAGTTTGATGACAATACAGTCCATTTCTATGTTTATGCAAAGGGGGATGTGATTTTTGCATCTGATAACATCTCGGATGCCATAAAACAGGCAAATGATAGCATGGGAGTGGTAATTGACTCAAACCAGCAGTATGTATGGATGAGGGCAAGAAAAAATGCAGTAAATGCATTTGCGAATATTGCATGTAATGAAACCGATAAGGATGCTGACAGTGTCGTGAAATCAGTAAGTGCAATGCTTACCTACAATGATGTTACGGTAAGTGTGTCTGAGCTGATTGGAGCAGGCAGCAGTGCTGTTGATGTGCTCAAAAACAACCTGCCGGACAAGGAAATCCTGGATTTACAGGGAGTGTCTTCTGAGGATATTATCTTTTATATCAGCCAGGGCAATCCGGTATTTGCGATGACGGGAAATACGTCGGCAGTGCTTGTGACAGGATACTCTTCAAATGGAGCTTTATATATTTATAATCCGGATAATGGCGCAACAACATCGATGAGCTATGAGGATGCTGACAGAATGTTTTATAATGGTGGCTTGCATTTTATCACGTACATGACAAAATAAACAGAATAATGTTGTAATAATGCCGATTTTGTGACATTAAATGTAAGCTCCTTAGGTAAAGTTTAACAGAAATTTTCATAAGGATTGAAAAGCGGTTACAATTGGGATATATTAAATAAGTATGAAACAGGTTTAATACTTTTTGTTTAAGGAGAACGTATGAGTAAGAAGAGTATTGTCGTTACAAAAGTATGTGAAGGTCATGATAATCCAATCGCAGAGCTTGTTCAAGTGGCATGCAAGTTCGATAGTGAGATTACATTGGAGAGTGACAATCGCAAAATCAATGCAAAAAGCATCATGGGTATTATGGCATTTAATCCTTCAGATGGAATGTCTGTTGATATTGTTACAAAGGGTGATGATGAGCAGGAAGCTTTAGTTGCAATTGAAAATTTTTTAGTATGTGAATAATGAGCATGAGGAGGAAAATAGTATGCGTAAAAAGAATAACTCAAAGACAGTTAAGCAGGCAGTAAAGCCGGTTGAAGTTAAAAAAGAGGAAACAGTGGCACAGCCGGTTTCAGAGCCTAAGGCTGATGCAAAAGCCGATGTAAAGGCTGAGGTAGAAAAAGCCGTAGAGAAGACAACCGAGAAGGTTGAGAAGGCTGTTGAAAAGACAACTGAGAAGGTTGCTGAGAAGGCCGCTGAGGTTAAGGACACTGTTAAGAAGACAACAGCAAAGGCAGCAAAAGCTGCAAAGACAGCTAAAGAGGCAAAACCTGCAAAGAAGGAGCCGGTAAAGCCGGAGATTATTGTTCAGTACCAGAACAGCGAGGTTGATACAGCAGCTGTCGAGGAGCGCGTTAAGGCTCAGTTCGTTGCTGAGGGACACAAGGCAGGCTTCATCAGAAAGCTTAACATCTACATCAAGCCGGAAGAGTATTCTGCATACTATGTTATAAATGATAAGTTTTCAGGTCGTGTAGATTTATTCTAGTCAGACATTATTAGGGAATACATATTTTATCTAGCGCATAATAAAAGCCGATACATTTCGTGGAGACACGGTGTATCGGCTTTTGTTTTGTGTATAAGTATGTGTAAAAGCAGCTGTATGACAGTTTAAATGCATAAATACTTAGTGGACAAACAAAAAAGGGTAACAAAAAAGCGGGTGATGGGAATCGAACCCACGTATCCAGCTTGGAAGGCTGGTGTTCTACCATTGAACTACACCCGCATAGGAATATTTAATTTGTTGTATAATGCCCAGTTCCGGAATCGAACCAGAGACACACGGATTTTCAGTCCGTTGCTCTACCAACTGAGCTAACTGGGCTTGCCTCACAACAAAAATTATTCTACACGATTTGTCTTTTGATGTCAATATTAAAATTGAGAAAATTTGGATAGTTACAATAAATAAGGAATGTAGTATTAAAAACTATATAAAATAGAAAATGATATAATTTTATCTTGACATGAATACCTTAAAGGGCTACTATGTATATATGTTTGATTATCAAATAATTTGAATATCAAACATAAAAATGAAATTTATACATGTTCGGAGGTACATATTATGTTGAGAGAACTGAGAATCGGAGATATGGTTGCAAAGCTTCCTATCATTCAGGGAGGCATGGGAGTTGGAGTGAGTCTTAGCAGACTGGCCGGAGCTGTTGCTAAGGAGGGTGGTGTAGGAGTGATTTCCACCGCGCAGATTGGCTTTGAGGAGCCGGAGTTTGAAAAGGACCAGGCAAAGGCTAATCTGATTGCTATCAAGAAGCATATTAAGAAAGCAAAGGAGCTTGCCTGTGGACATGGAATGGTAGGTGTCAATATCATGGTGGCTTTAAAGCATTACAAGGAGCATGTTCTGGCTGCGGTTGAAGCAGGTGCTGATGTTATTATAAGCGGGGCAGGACTTCCAATGGAACTGCCTGAGCTGGTCGATGAAAAGTCACATACAAGGATTGCTCCGATTGTTTCTTCAAAGAGAGCAGCAAATCTGATTCTTAAAATGTGGGCACACAGATACAACCGCACAGCGGACTTTATTGTTATCGAGGGACCAAAGGCCGGAGGACATCTGGGATTTTCCAATGAGCAGCTTGCAGATATGGAGCATATGGATTATGACAGCGAGATTAAGGAGATTATCAGCTGTACAAAGACATATGAGGAGAAGTTTAAAAAGCACATTCCGGTAATTGTAGCAGGCGGAGTGTTTACACATGAGGATGTCATGCACTGCATGGAGCTTGGAGCCGACGGAGTGCAGGTGGCGAGCCGTTTTGTGGCGACAGAGGAGTGTGACGCATCTGATGCCTATAAGCATGCTTATCTGAACGCGAATGAGTCTGATGTGCAGATTATACAAAGCCCGGTCGGAATGCCGGGGCGTGCTGTCAGAAATGAGTTTATCAGGGGTTTGGAAAAGAAAAAGCAGCCTATCACAAAGTGCTACAATTGTCTTGAGAAATGTAACCCTGCAACAGTGCCGTACTGTATTACGAAGGCACTGATTGCAGCGGTTAAAGGAGATATGCAAAACGGTCTGGTATTCTGCGGTGCCAATGTGGGCCGCATAAACCGGATGACTACGGTCCACGAGCTTATGAGTGAGCTTGTGGGAGCATAGGCAGTACATCCTCACAGTAGCAGCGAAGCACTTCACCTACACTCCATGCCTGCGCATAGCAGCCACGGCCGGTGTGAGGGGCATCGCCGTCAAATATCTCGCATATTGAGCCGATACAGTTGTTGAGCAGATGCTCCCTTACAGGGTCAAGCAGCTTGTCAGCGCATAAAGCGGTCGCCTTCGTACGGCCGTTTACCTTTACATAGGCACTGATAAAACCACCGAGCAGAAAGCCCCAGGCTGTTCCCTGATGATAGGCATGGTCGCGCTTTGAGAGAGAGCCGATGTAAATCGGATGGTAATCCTTGTGGTCAGGATCGAGCGAACGCAGTCCGCAGCCTACGTACAGCTTATCCATTACCGTATCCACAATTGCTTTTTCACGCTCCATGTCAGGCATGGTAAATGGCAGGCTTACGGCATAAATCTGGTTTGGACGGATTGTATCGTCATCCTCGTCAACCACATCATACAGGCAGCCTGTGTTTTCATTCCAGAAGCGCTTGTTGAAGGAAGTCTTTACGAGAGAAGCAAGCTGTCTGTAGCTGTCATCGTTATCGCCAAACTTAGCCTGAAGCATATCCATGGTGCACAGTGCGTTGTACCAAAGTGCATTTATCTCGACAGGTTTGCCGTGACGAGGCGTAGCAACCCAGTCACCGACACGCACATCCATCCATGTTACCTGGTCGAGTCCGCTTCCGGCATGAATGAGCCCGTCCGTGTCCATATATATGGAAAAATCAGTGCCTTTTTTTATAAGTAGATATGATATTCTTTAAGCATGGATAAATATCCTTCTTTATAAATTCATAGGCATCGGGAGTGGCCACATATTCAAGATATTTGTAGACAGCATAAAAATACCACAGTGATGCGTCTACAGTATTGTAGAGAGGTTCAAGTCCGCTGTCCGGGAACATATTCGGGATGAGCCCGTCCTTACAGTACTTGGCAAAGGTCAGTAGTATATCGTGAGCTTTTTCAAAACGGCCGGTGCAAAGTGTCAGGCCAGTGTATGAAATCATAGTGTCACGGCCCCAGTCTGTAAACCAAGGAAGTCCGGCGAGCACAGTGTCATAGCCTGTTGACTGTCTGTGTGCGATGAACTGGTTTGCAGCCACAGTAAGCTTCACGGCAAAGTCATCAGTGAAGCCGCTTCTTTTAATCAGCTCATCGGTGTAGTCAAGCTGCGCATGTAGTATTTCAAAAGCACTTTCGTTATCAGAAACAAGGTGTTTGGCGAAGGCTGAACCTGCGTTGCCGTTACAGGCTTCAAGTGGTACGATATCGCACATTACAGAAAAATGCATTGATTCACCGGCAGGAATATCCACGCTCACGTCATATGGGCAAAATGCACAGTCGAGGCCAGGCACTTCATTGTCCACCTCGGTCTGAGCCTCAAGGTCACAGATATATTTGTCGTCTCTTTCAGTAAGCTCCCCGCCTGAAAAAGCAATGCGGATACAGTGGTCATCCTGAGCTTTTGGGATGAGACTAAAGCCATGCTCCTGCTTTTGGACCTCGAATTTTAATGAATCGACGGTGGAACTTTCAGAGTGCTCACGGAAGTTCATAAGAGGCGTGATCAAAAGCTTAGCCGCTTCGCCTTTGTTTTGAACCTCATATGCCACGGCAGCGAGATTTTTTCCCTGTGCCAGTGCGATGTGTTTTTTTATGGTGATATCACCGGCCTCATATGTAAAGCATATGGTTCCATCGTATGTGAACTCTCTTATATATTGGATGCCGTCTGTGTGGCATCCGCCCTTGAACTGGTCACTTGAGAGGTCGTAGGTGTGGCTGTCTGTGACTATTTTTTCGTTTGTCTTTGAGAAGCAGACATATCTTTGCACAGGAGAGCGGAGACTTGCAATCAGATAGCCCTGATGCGTACGGTTTATCGCACCGGTGACTGAACCGCCGGCATATCCGCCAAGGCCGTTGGTTAAAGCCCACTCCCTTCTTATGTTGTTTTTGAAATCATTTTGCGGTTTTAAGTTAAATTGCATCTTAACCCTCCGAAATTTCACTAAATTTTTATAATATTTTAACCTATAACCATGAAAAAATCTATACGAAACGGTAAAAATCTGTTATCATTATAAAGATATATATTTTCAATATGCAAAGGAGAATTATAATGGAAGTATTTACATTGATTGCGCGTAAAAAAAATGTGGCGCTGGTATTTGTTTCGTACCTGCTTGTGGCTCTTGCTGCGATAAGTCTTCTGACTATCTGCATCGGCTTTGCACCGGGTATTTTATTTGCAGTAGTATTTGGACTTATTGCATATCTTATGATAATGGCACAGAACACCGAGTTTGAATATTCATATTTTGACGGAGAGCTGCGCTTTGCCAAAATTAAAAACAAGAGCCGCAGAAAGCGCCTTGGAATATACAGCATGGAGTCTGTAGCAGCAATCGCACCGGCAGGTGACAGAAGTGTATACAATTACGAGAATGGAAATGAGATCAAGAAAATAGACTATACCTCAGGTCAGAAGGATGTACCTTATTATGATATCGTCATCAAATCGCCTGATGAGAACGTACTTATAAAGGCGGAGCTTGATGACAAGTTCCTCACAGAGGTTGAGAAAAAATACAGATCAAAGGTTAAAAGAAGAGAGGAGTAATTACTCCTCTCCTTCCAAATGGTACATTTTGGATTTTGTTTTGCCGGCATCGTATCCGGTTGAGTATCCTTTGTTGCCGTTTAACAGTCTCAGACATTTGGGACAAAGAGTGCCGAAGGTAACAGGTGCACCGCACCGCTGGCAGTGAAGACCGGCTATAGTGGAGGCTGATTCAGACTGCTTGTACTCGATGCGTCCGTCCTTTATCCAGCTCTTTACCTGTCTAAGCGGTATCTTAAAATGTTCTGCAACCTCGTATTCATTTACGTCGTGGGTACGGATAAATTCCTTTACCTCGCGGAATAATGCCAGATCAAGGCATCGTGGGCAGAGATTCTCTTTATAGTCATGTGGCAGAGGCCTTTTACAGTTTTCACATACTTTTGTGTTGTTGTTAAAAAGACTTTTAGGATTATCCATAGGTGCCTCCTTAAGCTTGTTTTATTCATTATATCATAACAGATTTTATAAAGAAAGTAGGGACTTTTATAATGTCAATTGCAGTTTTCGATTCAGGAGTCGGCGGAATAAGCGTCTTAAAGAGCCTGGTTGAAGTGATGCCTAACGAAGATTTTATATATTACGGTGATTCAGCAAATGCGCCTTATGGTACCAAAACACTTGAGCAGGTGCGAGCTTTGACCTGTGAGCATGCAAAGGAGCTGATTTTGAATCAGCATGCAAAGGGGCTTGTTGTCGCGTGCAATACAGCCACCAGCGCGGCGGTGCGTATATTAAGAGAGCAATATCCCGATGTTCCTATCGTAGGGATAGAGCCTGCAGTCAAGCCTGCGATGCTTTTTTATGGAAAATCCGAGAGTGCTTGTGATGGCTACACCTATGACTATCAGGGAGGAAAAACTTAAAAAAGCTTATGGACAGATACAGACACTTGGGTGAGATTATTCCATTGCCTTGTCCTGGGCTTATGAATTTCGTTGAGAGAGGTGACTTGTACGGTGATGATGTGAGACAGTATCTCGAGGAACTTTTGTATTCATATTCGCATGATGAGATAGATGCGGTTGTGCTGGGATGCACACATTATCCGTTTGTCAGAAAAATGATACAGGAGGTGCTTGGAGATAGGGTGCGTGTGTTCGATGGAGGAAACGGTACAGCGCGTGAGATGAAAAGACGTCTCGCAGAAAAAGGTCTGCTGACAGACAGCACCGCTGCAGGTATTGTGGATTTTCAAAACAGCCTGACCGGACAGAGCCATGAGGATAAAATACAGCTCTGTAAGGCACTTTTTTAACAAAAAAATTTAGTTGTTATTTACAGAATATTACAAATCTAAAAAAAAGTATAAAATAATCACGACTTTTTTAATAAAATATTTCTAAAATGTACATTGTTAGGACATAATTACCACATATACTTGTATCTGTAAGAGGAACAAAACCTTTTACATTATTCCCTTTTTATTAATAAACATTTTCATAACTAAACTACCTCGAGAAAGGATCGCGTTGTTACCGCGTGTAACATCGCGGTCCTTTCTCACGTTTTGCATGCAGGCTGCGGAGCCGCAGCCTTACTGTTTTAGTTATGTACAACGCTTCCACATATATCGTTCAGCACACACATGTCACAGTGCGGTGTGGTTCGGGCAGTGCATACGGCGCGTCCATGATCAACCAGCCTGTGGCAGAAGTCATTGCTCTCCTCGGGTGGGATGATTTTCCAAAGCTCCATCTCCACTTTTTTCGGATCCTTTATTCCATCTACAAGTCCTATACGGTTGCAAAGACGTATGCAGTGTGTGTCGGTGACGATGGCAGGCTTGCCGTACACATCACCCATAATCAGGTTGGCACTCTTTCTGCCGACTCCCGGCAGCTTCAGCAGATCGGTCATATTGTCAGGCACAAGACCGCCAAAATCATCGCGAAGCATTCTCATGCAGGCACTTATATCACGTGCCTTACTCTTTCCCAGGCCGCATGGACGTACAATTTCTTCTATGTCGGAAACATCAGCATCGGCGAGAGCCTCGATGGAAGGATATTTTTTGAACAAATCCACCACGACTACATTTACGCGGGCATCAGTGCACTGGGCTGCGAGCCTGACTGATACGAGGAGCTTCCAGGCCTCGTCGTACTCAAGAGTGCAATCGGTGCGAGGATATGCGGTTTTTAGTCTTTTTATTACTTCAATGGCTAATTTTTCTTTTGTCATAGGAGCCTCCTTATTCTTTATTTCATAACTATTCAGAACCCCCCACGCATATTCGCAAAACCGCACGATACTCGTGCTTTGTCTACACTCCGTTTCGGTCCATGCTAAACAGTTTCTTCTGTGTGCTTCGCATAATAATAAAATATCACAATGCCAACACCAAGGCACATGACCGATACCACCCATGCCATTACACTGCCATCAACAGTACACTTCAAAATACCGGTCTCTGTCCTTATAACAGCAAACGCATTTGCGGTAATATGACCAATCATAGCCGCATACACATGCCCTGACTTATACATAAAAGCTGCAAGCACAAGGCCAAGTAAAAAAGCATAAACAAACTGCACTATATTAAAATGAATGAGCCCAAACAAAAGCGCCGATAAAAATACAGCCTGTGGCACATTCATTATTTTGCGCATATTTCCAAATACAATGCCTCTGAAAACGAGCTCCTCCATAATCGGAGAAAGAATTGCCGAGCCAATCAGCTCAATTACAAGAGTGCTTGCATAAAAGCTCTCATTCGCCCTGGCATATCCTTCTGAGAGCCCGATAAGCGGTGACATTGTGATGATATTATTGAGCGCAAATGAATAAAAAGTGTAATCACAATCACCCAGAGGACATTTATAAAAAGTGCCCTGTCCATCTTGGTTTTTTAACAAACATCTGCTGTGTCGGCTTATAGCTTGCAAAATACATAAATGGTATTGTAATTGCTGCAGATATTATCTGCGCTATCATGTATGTCGAAGCTGTGTGTCCGATGAACGCAAAAATAAAGTACATTGCGCTCAGAAAAACAATGTAGTAAAGCACAATCGGGACAATTATTTCCCACACTATCGCTCTTAATTTTAAATTCTTATTCATGAAATCTCATTCCTATCTACTGTTTATAACCTCAGGTCTCAATGCATTGCATTTTCATAAAAGCTAATCGAAAAGCTTTAAAAGTACATCCGGAAGCTGCCTTAAATCATCTATCACAGCTTTTGCTCCTGCACTCACCATCTCGTTAACATCTCCAAATCCAAAGCTTACCGCTATGCTTGGCACATTGACACGATTTGCTCCCTCGATATCAAACATAGTATCTCCGATTAAACACATCTCATCCCTTGGAATGTCTGACCACCGGCGCATCACCTCGTTAAGCACCTCTTCCTTTGTATCTATCCTGCCGTCAAATGTAGCTCCGACCACCTCATCAAACATATCCAGTATTCCAAAATGCTCCAAAATACGCTCACACGATTTTTCCGGCTTCGATGATGCAAGTCCTATCCTATAGCCGGCTGCTTTAAGCGCCTCTATGCATTCCTTTACTCCCGGAAAAAGCGAGCATTCAAATATACCTATTTTGTTATAGCGCTCTCTGTACTTTTCGACCGCTTCAAGTGCCCTCTCCTTAGTAAATCCGTAATGCTCCATAAATGTGTTTATGAGCGGCGGTCCTATAAAGAAAAACAGACTGTTTCTGTCCGGCTCATCTATGCCAAAGTGTGAAAGTGCATATTGTGCCGACTTTGTGATGCCCTCGGATGAGTCAATCAGCGTTCCGTCCAAATCAAATAATATTGCTTTCATTTGTTATCTCCATTGCTTTAAATTTATTGTACTTTTAATTAAAATGCTAGGTCAGTATCTCATTTAACACTCGTCCGACAGCATCGGCAAACTCGTTGATACTCTTTATCTTCACGAGACTTCTGCCGAATATCTTTGTTGCAAGCTCACTGTCATGCGCACTTCCCATGAAGATGCCAATTACGTCTATTCCATGGTTTTTAAGCCTCTGCACCTCATTTACGGTGTCCTTAACAGCAAGAGCATCAGTGTACTCCCGGTCCTTATAAAAGGCTCCCTCCCCTGCTATCTGATCATCCTGGGGACTTGCATCCGAAAACATGAAAAGTAACTTCTTTGGCTTTGGACTTAGCTCCATCAGATGTGATGCCGCGCGCAGAGCAAGGCCATCCCTGTTATTTCCTGCCGCAACATAATGAAACAGCTCATCCTCCACACCATAATCATCATATTCCTTAAAGATGTGCATCACCGTATAGCCTCTTATGCTGCAGTATGAGTAAATCTGCACCGGTATGCCACAATTTGTCAGGCTCTTTGACAGTACATATGCCTGTGCTGCTATCTTCTGCTGCATCTGTTTTCTGGAAGAAGACGCATCCATCAGTATGTCGACAGAAAAGCCCGGTGTCTCCACCTCATCTTTTCGCTCAAAAACACGCGGATTGTCCAGATACAGCGCCTTCCATACTCTCGCAGGCTTTATACGGCCGTGTGTTGAAGCATCCATAAATGTCTCATCTGCTGTCTCCAGGTGCATTCTAAGGCTTTCTGTAAGTCTCCTTATACTGTTTTGATACACTGCCATGTTTTTTTCAAAATGCTTTTTATTCTTGTCGTATTGCATGGCTGTCTCTTTTGTAAATGCAAGAATTTCCCTGCGCTCTCTTTTGTTGTCAATCTCATCAGGTACAGTCTGCTTTTTCTCCGGCGCAATACCTCTGGTAAAAAGCAAGTGACAGTTTTTGTGATTTCCTACACAGAGCTTTTTCTCCATCTCGGCCTGCTGCCTGTCAGAATACATGCTTTTTCCAAAGCAGGCTGTCACATACCGCTTCGCTTCTATTGGATCTTTCTGCAGTGCAAACTGCAGCAGATATCTCTTTGAATGCTCCATAGACAAAGCTGCTGTGTCCGAGGCCATATTTTTATCATAAAAGCTATTCGCTCTGACATACTGTGTGCTGACTTTTCCTATTGAGTGAAACGCTCCTGCTACCTTCTGTAAAAAATATATGCCCTGCGGCTTTACCACCTTTATCGGCTTATACGAGAAATACTTCCACAGATTTTCTCTCGTTTTCACTATAATCTCATCCGTTGTCATATCAGGTGTAAAACAAAAAGCATGCAGTATCTCTTCATCCTCTTTGCAAAGACCTGATGGCTTTCCAAGTATCCTTCTGCAATGTGCATTTCTGATTATATCAATCCTCGAATACTCCCTGTTTTTATTGACTCCTGCAAGGCTCTTTTTCGCATACTCAAGCCTTAAATCATATAAGGCAGGCCTCGTTTGTCTCTCCTTTTCATACAGGGCATTTTCCAAACCTATCCATAAAAGCCCCTCATAAAGCATGGCGTTTTTTCCTGTCAGCTGATTGAATAAGGCATCTATCTTGTCATGCTCATACCACTTGTATTCAAGCCCAATAATCAGATTCAGATAAATATCAGCGGATCCATCAGGTGCAAATGCCAGAAAAAGCGGCTCTATGTCATAGTCACAGGCCGCCATCCATATGAAGTTTCTTGCTCTTTTTGCTTCCTTTATATCCTGTTCTTCCATATGTTCCATTCCTTCATATGTCACAAACTCATATCAACAAAACAGCTGCTCTCTGCTCATCTTCCTTGAGATTCTTGCACGGATTGTATCACGGATAAGTGTCTGCTCATATTCATCAAAGCTCTTGTTTGTTATTCCCATATCCAGAGCTGTATATATATTTAAGCCCTTTTCCATCATACCAATTGAACCGATGAGACCACGCAGATCAAGTGACTTTGATGATATTTCGCCATTTTTGCACTTGGTATGCAGTTCAAGAAATACCTCCGCAAGCTCATTTGCTCCCGCTTCACGTATTGCAGGATAATGCTCCTTTATGAGCTTCACAAGGCTCTCTTTTGAAATCATAGGCATCCGGATTACCGCAAAACGTGATACAAGAGCCTCATTCAGCTCCTTTGTGCCTGCATAGCCGTAATTCATCGTGGCAATAAATCTTGTTGCCGGATGAAGCGACAGTCTGTCATAGCCCGGCACATCTATTGTACGTCTGAAATCAAGTGTGGCATGAAGCACTGCCATAGCCTCACTTTTTGCCATATTAATCTCATCAAGCACCGCAAAGCCGCCGGTTTTTGCCGCTGTATACACAGGTCCCGACCTGAAGGTTACCTCTCCGGCACTAAACGTATCCGTTCCGATAAGTGATGCTGCATCCATATTTACGTGAAATGACACATCCCAGCGTGGTCTGTTAAATACACCTGCCAGATTCTCTGCGAAAAGATTCTTTCCTGTGGCCTTTTCTCCGACTAAAAGCAGATTTTCTCCACATAAAACGGCGGTTATAGCCTGCTCCCACACATCGCTTCCGTAATAAAACTGTGTAGGCACGGGGATTCTTGACTCATACTCCTTGTCCACCGGATACTGCGAGCGAAACTTTTCAATTTCCTTAATCAGATTTTCTGAAATGCCAAGCTCTCTTAATTTGTCCAACAAGCTCATCGCTTCCTTTCATGTCAGATATTTTAACTGTTATAGGCCATACATACTCAAAACCGTACACAGTTTATGCTTTACATTATATTGTCATGCGATATATTATTTCTTCACGCCCTTGGTGTCACGGTTTGCAATGTGCAGCCTGTGAAGCGCCACCTGCTTCCCCTTTACCTCGACCTCTTTTTCCTCCTGGTCATTAAGCAGATAAATGTCAGTAAGCTCATCCTCTCTGTCAAGCCTCATTCCCCTGACACCTACTGCTGCCTTTTTCTTTTCAGGAATAGTGCCACAGTCGACTCGAAGAAACATTTCCTTCTTTGAACGCATTACCATTGTAGCATTCTCTGAAAGCATGTCAACAAACAACAGCTCATCATCATCCATGAGCTTTGTGGCCTGCGAGGTCTTTCGTGTCACCACAAACTCAGCACCATCCACGAGCTTTATCATGGCTGACTTCGTTCCAAATATAAGCTTGTGCTTTTCAACATCCATAAGAGGTGCTATAAATACTATATCCTCCTTACTGCTGTCATAGTTGCTTACATTGTCAATAGGTGTGCCCTTGTCACGGAATTTGCCGTAAGGCAGGTCTAACACCTTGACAAGATGCATGTTTCCGTTGTTTGTAAAAATGCACAGCTTATCTATATTTTTGACCTTTAATATCAGCTTGTTCTCTGCGTCAGCTGTATCTTTGTTTCTATCATAGGTTGAAGTATCTACTGTCTTCACATAGCCGAAGCGGTCCATAAGCAGCACTACATCCGATACCTCAAGCTCTTTTTTGACCACAACAGCTTCCTCGAGATTGTCAAGCTCCGTGCGTCTGTCCCTTGCATACTCCTTGCGGAACGCTTTAAGCTCCTTCATAATGACCTTTGCCATGGATGAGCGATGCTCTAAAATATCGCTGTACTCTGCAATCTTTGCCCTGGTCTCCTCGTGCTCCTTAATCAGAGCCTCAATTTCGAGTCCAATCAGCTTGTACAGACGCATTTCAAGGATAGCAGCTGCCTGACGCTCAGTAAAGCAAAGCTGGGCTGCCATGGCTTCTGAAGCCTTTGACTTGAATTTAATCCCCTCTGTCTCTCCGTTTATGAGACATGCCTTTGCCATTTTCTGGTCACGGCTTCCTCTTAATATTTCAATAATCAGATCTATCACGTTGCAGGCCTTTATGAGTCCCTGCTGTATTTCTTCTTTCTCCTGCTCCTTTGCAAGAAGAGTCTCATACTTTCTTTTGTCAATCTCATACTGAAAATTGACATGATGCCTTATGATGGGTACAAGACCAAGCGTCTCAGGTCTTCCATTTGCGACGGCCAGCATATTTACACCGAAAGTATCCTCCAGCTTTGTCTTTTTATACAAAAGGTTCTTAAGCGCCTCAACATCAGCACCTTTTTTAAGCTCTAAGACAATTCTTATTCCCTCTTTCGATGACTGGTTGGTTATATCCACAATATCCGTTGTCGCTTTTGACTCGACAAGTGAATAGACATCATTTAAGAATTTTCCTATATTGGCACCAATCATTGTGTATGGGATTTCCGTAATGACAAGCTTGTCCTTTCCTGCCTTGCCCTTCTCTATTTCGATTCTTCCACGGATTTTTATCTTTCCCTGTCCGGTCTCATATATTGCTGCAAGATCATCCTGATTTGCAACAATGCCTCCTGTCGGAAAATCAGGCCCCTTTATATACTGCATCATCTCGGCAGTGGTGATATCAGGATTTTTCATATAAGCAATCACGCCGTCCACCACCTCGCCAAAATTGTGTGGCGGAATACTTGTCGCCATGCCGACTGCTATACCCTCAGCTCCATTTATCAAAAGGTTCGGCACCTTGACCGGAAGCACCTCTGGCTCTTTTTCTGTCTCGTCGTAGTTTGGAATGAAATCAACCACATTTTTGTCAAGATCAGCAAGATATGCTTCCTGTGTGATTTTTTGAAGTCTTGCCTCAGTATAACGCATGGCAGCGGCTCCGTCTCCCTCGATTGACCCAAAATTACCGTGTCCATCGATAAGCGGCATGCCCTTTTTTGAAGTCCTGTGCCAAAACAACCATCGCATCATAGATTGATGAATCGCCGTGTGGATGATATTTACCCATTGTATCACCGACTATACGCGCACTCTTTCTATATGGCTTGTCGTACCTGATGCCCAGCTCATGCATATCATAAAGTGTACGCCTTTGTACAGGCTTAAGCCCATCGCGCACATCCGGCAGGGCTCTTGCTATAATGACACTCATCGCATAGTCAATATATGATTTCTGCATCAGCTCCGAATATTCGGTCTGAATTATATTGTTGTCTACATTGTTATCTATATTTCTATCCATGTCTTTCTCCGATTATAAATACTGCTTAACTATTCAGAACCACTGAGAACCAAAAGACAGAAGCGTCATGCTTACACATCCAGCTCCGCGTCATGCGCATGCTCGTATATGAACTCTTTTCTCGGTGGCACATCACTACCCATAAGCAGTGATGTCACATCATTTGCCAGGCGTCCATCCTCTATTTCAATACGCTTTAGCATCCTTGTTGCGGGATTTAGTGTGGTATCCCAGAGCTGATCCGCATCCATCTCTCCAAGACCTTTATATCTTTGCAACGTAAACTTGCCTGTATGTGTCTTTCTGTACTTGTCAAGCTCCGCATCGTCATACAAATATTTTTCCTCGCCCTTTGACGGAATAGCCTTGTAAAGCGGAGGCATGGCAACATATACATGTCCCTCTAAAATAAGCTCAGGCATAAACCTGAAGAACAGAGTCAAAAGCAGTGTGGAGATATGAGCTCCGTCCACATCGGCATCGGCCATAATGATGATTTTGTCATAGCGAAGCTTTGTTATATCAAAATCATTTCCATACCCTTCCGAAAATCCGCAGCCAAACGCATTTATCATTGTCTTTATTTCAGCGTTTGCCAGTACCTTATCAATACTTGCCTTTTCAACATTCAAAATCTTGCCTCGAATCGGCATAATTGCCTGAAACATACGGTTTCTTGCCATCTTTGCCGAGCCTCCGGCCGAATCTCCCTCGACTATGAAAATCTCGCACTTAGAAGCATCCCTGCTCTCACAGTTTGCAAGCTTTCCGTTTGAATCAAAGGAAAACTTCTGCTTTGTGAGCAGATTGGTCTTTGCCTTCTCCTCAGCTTTTCTAATCTTTGCGGCCTTCTCAGCACATGATATTACCGTCTTTAAGACCTCAAGATTCTTGTCAAAATAAAGCGGTACCTCGTCATTTGTCACCTTGGCAGTTGCACGGTTTGCATCCTGATTGTCAAGCTTTGTCTTTGTCTGACCCTCGAATCTAGGGTCAGGATGCTTTACTGACACTACAGCAGTCATGCCGTTTCTGACATCTGCTCCGTTGAAATTCGCATCCTTGTCCTTTAATATACCAAGTTCTCTGGCATATGAATTGATAATACCTGTAAAGGCTGTCTTAAAGCCTGTGATATGCGCTCCACCCTCAGAATTGTATATATTGTTGCAAAAACCTAGAATATTCTCATGGAACTCGCTTGTATACTGAAAAGCCACCTCAACCTTTATATCCTCACTCTCTCCTGTAAAGTAAATGACATCATGCAGCTTTTCTATATTTTTATTTAAATCCTTTACAAAACCGATAATACCCTCAGGCTCATGATACTCAATATGCTCTGTCGCATCACCTCGTTTGTCCTCGTATATGATGGTAAGCTTCGGATTGAGATACGCTGTCTCCTTCAGTCTGTTCTTTACATCCTCTTCCTTGAATCTTGTCTTCTCAAAAATCTCCGGGTCAGGCAGGAAATTAATCTTT
>ENA-OQJW01000015-OQJW01000015.1-human-gut-metagenome-genome-assembly--contig:-NODE-15-length-28958-cov-3.668170_pt1 | contig 28958 bp, 24 predicted proteins | sample MGYA00242619_ERZ504786 | MGnify/ENA primary metagenome ERZ504786 (study PRJEB26092, sample SAMD00036357) | human gut metagenome | host: Homo sapiens | study: EMG produced TPA metagenomics assembly of... | reverse complement strand
CTGCTGGGCTGCGCGCTCGCCTTTATTATGAGCCGCGCCACCAAGTACTTCGGCGAGGCATTCCGCAAGTACGACGACCTGAACGAGAGCGTGCAGGAGAATGTCTCCGCCATCCGCGTTGTCAAGGCCTATGTGCGCGAGAAGTTTGAGGGCGAGAAGTTCCGCAAGGCCAGCGAGAATGTGCGCAATCTGCTGATGCGTGCCGAGCTAATCCTGGCCTGGAACGCTCCGCTCATGCAGCTGACCGTCTACAGCTGCATCCTGCTCATCTCCTGGATCGGTGCCCAGCTCATCGTCAGCTCCGGCGCAACGACCTTCACCACCGGCGACCTGATGAGCATGCTGAGCTACTGCATGAACATCCTTATGAGCCTGATGATGCTGTCCATGGTGTTCGTCATGATCACGATGTCTGCAGCCTCCGCCAAGCGCGTGGCCGAGGTGCTGGACGAGCAGTCCGACCTGACGAACGGTGAGGACCCTGTTATGGAGGTCAGGGACGGCTCCGTCAAGTTCGACCACGTCAGCTTTGCCTATAAAAAGGATGGCGAAAAGGCCCTCGAGGACATTGACCTCGACATCAAGTCCGGCGAGACCATCGGCATCATTGGCGGCACCGTTCGGCTAAGTCCAGCCTTGTGCAGCTGCTGCCGCGTCTGTACGACGTGACCGAAGGCAGCGTGACCATCGGCGGCGTTGATGTGCGCAGATATGACCTCGACACCCTGCGCAACAACGTCGCCATGGTGCTGCAGAAGAACGAGCTGTTCAGCGGCACGATCGCCGAGAACCTGCGCTGGGGCAACCCCGACGCCACCGACGCCGAGATCGAGGACGCCTGCAAGCAGGCCTGCGCCGATGAATTTATCGAGCGCTTCCCCGACAAGTACCAGACCCACATCGAGCAGGGCGGCAACAACGTCTCCGGCGGCCAGAAGCAGCGCCTCTGCATTGCCCGCGCACTGCTGAAAAAGCCCCGCATCCTGATCCTGGACGACTCCACCTCCGCCGTCGATACCGCGACGGACGCAAAGATCCGCCATTCGTTTGCGGAAAAAATCCCCGGCACGACGGTGTTCATCATCGCCCAGCGCATTTCCTCCGTGGAAAATGCGGACAAGGTCCTCGTGCTCGACAACGGCAGGGTCAGCGGCTTTGACACCCCGGCCAACCTGCTGAAAACAAATGCCATCTACCAGGATGTCTACAACAGCCAGACCAAAGGTTCCGGCGACTTTGATGAGAAGGGAGGGGAGGCATAATGGCACATCAGCCTAAAGTCGTAAAGGTCGGCCCTGGCGGGCGCAGCAATGGCCCCCGTCCCAAGGTCGAAAACCCCGGCAAGGTGTTCAAGCGCATCCTCGCCTATGTCATGAGCCGCTATAAGGCACAGGTCATTGTGGTGCTCTGCTGCATTCTGCTGGCCGTGTTCGCCCAGCTGCAGGGCGTCATGTTCTCCCAGACGCTGATCGACAGCTACATTCTGCCGCTGCTCAAGGCGGGCAGCGACGGACGTTCAGCGGCCTGGCCGCGGCTATCCTGCGCGTGGCAGTCATCTACTGCGCCGGCATCGCTGCTGTCTTTGCGCAGAACCGCCTGATGGCAAGGATCACCCAGGGCACGCTGAAGGACCTGCGTGACGAGATGTTCACCCACATGCAGACGCTGCCCATCAAATACTTTGACACCCACGCCCACGGCGACATTATGTCGGTCTACACGAACGACATTGACACGCTGCGCCAGATGATCAGCCAGAGCCTGCCGCAGCTCGTCAACACGGTTGTGACCCTCGTCGGCGTGCTGGCCTCGATGCTCTATCTGAGCGTCCCCCTGACGGTGCTGGCCCTCGCGATGGTCGGCGTCATGCTGCTGGCGACGAAGTACCTGACCGGCAACTCCGGCAAATACTTCATCAAGCAGCAGCAGGAGCTGGGCAAGGGTCAATGGCTACATTGAGGAAATGATGAACGGCCAGAAGGTCATCAAGGTCTTTTGCCATGAGGAAATTGCCTGTTGCTTCCTCTGACACATAATCCACGAGGTCGTGCACATGAAGCACATTTCCACAGGCAAATACACCCGGCACATTGGTCTCAAGGCTTTCGTTTACAACAGGTCCGCTTGTTACAGGATTGAGCTCTACACCTGCTGTTTTTGAAATCTCATTTTCCGGAATGAGTCCGCATGAAAGTAAAAGTGTATCGCACTCGTAAAACTCCTCTGTTCCCTCAATAGGCTTGTTATGCTCGTCAACCTGAGCGAGAGTGATGCCCTCCACACGCTCCCTGCCCTTTATATCAACCACTGTGTGGCTAAGCTTAAGCGGGATATTAAAATCATCAAGGCACTGCACAATATTACGCTTCAAGCCTCCTGAATACGGCATGAGTTCTGCAACCACCTGCACCTTGGCACCCTCCAAGGTCATTCTTCTTGCCATGATAAGACCGATATCTCCTGAGCCAAGTATTACTACCTTTCGTCCCGGCATGTATCCCTCTATATTCACCAGTCTCTGAGCTGTACCCGCCGAGAAAATTCCTGCCGGTCTGTAGCCTGGTATGTTTAGGGCACCTCTTGCTCTCTCTCTGCAGCCCATCGCAAGTATTACTGTCTTTGCAGCGATATGGAAAAGTCCGTCTGTACGGTTCATAGCCGTGACTATTTTATCGTTTGACCCATTTTCGGACTCGTCACCGGTTGAGATATCCATGACCATCGTATTCAGTCTGTACTCTATGCCAAGCTCTTTGACCTCTTTGATAAATCTGCCGGCATATTCAGGGCCTGTGAGTTCCTCCTTAAAGGTGTGCAGGCCAAAGCCATTGTGTATACACTGGTTTAATATGCCGCCAAGCTCGCAGTCTCTTTCCAGTATAAGTATTTTATCTATTTTATTTTTCTTAGCGGAAGCTGCTGCCGCAAGACCTGCCGGGCCGCCTCCTACTATCACAATATCGTAAAATTCCATATTGTCCCCCTATGTTAATCTGATATTAACCCAATATCAATCTTTCGTTACCTGTCTCTTTGAAGTAAGACAGACTATCCGCGATTCTTGCTCATTCCAACAACTATCTTTGATTTTCCACCGCTTTTAGTGATGTCAAGTTGCGAAATGCCTCTCTCCCTGGCGATAATCTCCATAGTTCTCGGAGAACAGAAGCCTGCCTGGCACCTGCCCATTCCGGCTCTGGTGCGTCTCTTCACACCATCAAGCGACTTTGCGCCTAACGGTCTGTTTACCGCATCCATTATCTCGCCCTCCGTAATCATCTCACAGCGGCAGATTATGTTACCATACTCAGGCTTTTCTTTTATCAGCTCTTTATACTCATCCTCTGAAAGCTTCTTTGGATTTAAAATACCTTTTCTTGTCTCGATAAAGTCCGCATTTTTAGAAGGCTTAAAAAGCCTCTCAACTATTGCTGCCACTCTCTCACCGATAGCCGGTGCACTTGATAAGCCCGGTGACTCTATACCTGCACAGTCCACAAAAAATGGTGCATCTTTAAGCTCCTCGATGATAAACTCATGTCCGTCCTCATGTGCACGGTTTCCTGCAAACGATGTGATGACCTGACGCATAGGAAGTGACGGCACCGAACGTGTGCCGGATGTCGTAACATGCGCTAAGCCCGCTCTTGTTGTATTTGTACCATCCTTGTCATCATGATCATCTGCTGTAGGTCCGATTAGGATATTTCCGTGTACTGTCGGGGTTACAAGCACGCCCTTGCCGTATTTTCCCGGAAGCTGGAAGATTGTCTTGTCAACGATACCACCAGCTGCCCTGTCTAATAGCTCGTACTCTCCGCGCCTTGGTGTGATATGGATTTTGTTTTCACTCACCATGTTGTGAAATACATCAGCATATACACCGGCTGCATTTACAACGCAGCGTGCATGAATTTCTCCATTTTGAGTAATGAGAATATAGCCTGCCTGCTCCTTTTGTATCTCCTTCACCTCGGTGTTAAATAAAAACTCCACACCGTTTGCCGCAGCATTCTCAGCAAATGCAATATTCATGCCAAACGGACATACAATGCCTCCTGTCGGGCAGTAAATAGCTGCCACCACCTCATCAGACAGATTCGGCTCCATCTCATGTGCTTTCTTTGAATCAAGAATTTCAAGTCCCGGCACGCCATTTGCGATTCCCTGATTGTAAAGCTCCTTAAGCCTTGGCATATCGTCCTCGCTAAAGCACAAAATCAGCGAGCCGTTTCTTCTGAACTCAAAATCAAGCTGCTTCGAAAGCTCGTCCATCATCTCATTTCCACGGATATTCATCTGTGCCATAAGTGTACCTGTCTTACAGTCAATTCCGGAATGGACAATAGCACTGTTTGCCTTTGAAGTGCCACAGCACACGTCCTCCTCCTTTTCCACCACGCAGATGGACAGGTTATATTTCGATAGCTCTCTTGCACAGGCGCTTCCCGATACTCCCGCTCCTATAATTACTACATCATACATGTTATTTTCTCCTACCAATTTCCATATATATTTTTACTTTCAGTCATCCTTCGCCCAGTTAAATGCGCAGGCGACAGCCTTTTTCCACATTTTAAGCTTCTTTTCTCTCAAATCAGCCTCTATCTCCGGCTCAAACACACGGTCAATAGCCCAGTTTCTCTTTATATCATCCATGCTGTCCCAATAGCCCACTGCAAGTCCTGCGAGGTACGCTGCACCCATGGCTGTAGTCTCCACGCACACAGGCCTGTTGACCGGTGCATTGCTGATATCAGCCTGCATCTGCATGAGCAGATTGTTGGCACTGGCGCCGCCGTCCACCCTAAGCGAGGTGAGATTGATGCCTGAATCAGCCTTCATTGCCTCAAGCACGTCATTTACCTGAAATGCCATTGATTCCAGAGTGGCCCTTATGACATGGTACTTGTTTACACCTCTCGTAAGCCCCACAATGGTTCCTCTCGCATACTGATCCCAGTATGGTGCCCCAAGCCCTGTAAATGCCGGCACCACATAGCAGCCGTTTGTATCCTTTACCTTTCTCGCCATGTACTCTGAATCAGTTGAGGAATCGATAAATTTCATCTCATCGCGGAGCCACTGTATTGAGGCTCCTGCCACAAATATTGAGCCCTCCAGCGCATATACCACCTTGCCGTCTATGCCCCAGGCTATTGTGGTTACGAGTCCGTTCTTTGATGAAACAGGCATCTCACCTGTATTCATGAGAAGGAAGCAGCCGGTGCCATATGTATTTTTGGCTTCTCCTGCCCTAAAGCAGGTCTGTCCAAAAAGTGCTGCCTGCTGGTCTCCTGCCGCTCCCGCGATAGGAATCGGTCCCCCGAAGTACACCGGATTCACCTCACCATACACACAGCTTGACGGCATAGGCTTTGGAAGCATGCTCTTTGGTATGTCAAGCTCCTTAAGTATCTCATCATCCCACTTTAAGGTATTGATATTAAACATCATGGTTCTTGATGCATTAGAATAATCCGTAACATGCACCTGCCCCTGAGTGAGCTTCCATATAAGCCACGTCTCGACTGTTCCAAACAAAAGCTCGCCTCTTTCGGCTCTCTCCCTTGCTCCCGGCACATTGTCAAGGATCCACTTGAGCTTAGTTGCCGAAAAATAAGCATCTATCACAAGACCTGTCTTTTTCCTAAAGTTCTCGGTAAGCCCCTTCTCCTTCAGTGAATCCGCATACTCTGCCGTGCGCCTGCACTGCCATACTATCGCGTGATAAACCGGCTCTCCCGTATTTTTGTCCCACACAATCGTGGTCTCTCTCTGGTTAGTAATGCCTATCGCACATATGTCGGCTGCCGTAGCCTGTATATTGGCCATTGCCTCCTTTGCCACCTCAAGCTGTGTGGCCCAGATTTCCTCTGCATCGTGCTCCACCCAACCCGGCTTCGGGAAAAACTGCGTAAATTCCTTCTGTGCCACGCTGCACATCTCGCCCTTCTCATTGAAAAGTATACATCTGTTGCTGGTAGTGCCCGCATCTAATGCCATAATATACTTTGCCATGTAAAAATCCTCCAACCAATTATTCGGTACCTAAATACTACTATTATTATAGCATGATATTTAAGCTATTTCCATAAAATCAGTACTCACAGACTTCGATTTCAAGCATATGTCCTAAAATCTTTAATTCATCTGAACAATCTCCGTAAATCACCACAAAATGAGGCTCCCAGCCATCCTTTACACTTTGATTTACAATATCATAGCTCTTTTTGTCTGTCCTTACTACAATTGATGTTCCGCAAAACTGCTTAGGCTTGTCGAGAGCACTTCCTGTTGTGACAAAAAATCTAAAGCTTCCATCTGCTTTTTGTCCTACTCTGAACACTGTGACTTTGTCAGCCGCCTTACAGCCAAAGTCCATTACAGGGCCAATCTTTCTGTTCGGATGCACTCCGATTGTTGCACCTGTATCCTCTCTTGAGATAGAGCATGCAGCTGTTCCGCAATGCCAGAATGTAATGGTATTTTCACTCTCATCAAGAGACACCGGATCTCCGAAAAATACCGCCTGCTCAGATAATTTCATTCCAATATACATAGAGAGTGCTCCATATGTATCAGCCTCACAGCTTGCAGCAACACCCATATCATTTAGCATAGCAAGCACGCCACAAACAGGTGTTCCAAACGCGGTAAAGAAATCAGGCCAGCATCTTGAAGATAGTGCTCCAATATTATTTTCATCTACATACTCCTTATATGCCTTGCACAGTCTCGCAAAATCCTTTCGATTATTGTCAGGAGTCTTGTCAAGACCAACAGTACTCTTAGTCATTTTATCGAGATATTCACTGCACTCATCATCGGTATAGCCCTTTGCCATATCAATAAGCTCTCTCACCTCAATTGACTCAAGTGTTGCTCCGAATACCTTTTGCATGTCAGCATCCATTGCACGTCCAAATCCAAATCCCTGCGGTGTATGTCCGACTGAGGCAATCCTTAGATTTTTAAGCTCATTTTTAAGCCATGCTGCACGAATACAGGCACTAATTGTTTTCTTTGTCCTCTCTTCCTGTGGAGCTCCAAAGATATATTCAAAGTTACCATCCCTAAACGCAGCCAGTGCATTTCCTGCCGAATATGCTCCCGTCAATGAATTTAATCTCAACCGGCCTCCATCTATAACCGGCTCACGAAGTGTCCAAAGCAGTACCGGACACGAAAATCTTTTAAGAACCTCACTCGCATAAGCTGCATTTGCAAAGGTTATATTCTGTAAAATTATCAGGGATGGCTCTATTGTATCAAGAAAATTAGTTAAATCCTGAATTGATAAAAGCATTTTATCTGGTACAATTGCAGCATCCGTTATTGTATTTAATAAGTCTATTGATTTTTCAAATTCCTTCTGTGCGCTCTCCAAATGAAATGTCGGAACCCCGACCGGCACATATGCCACCTGAAATTTTGTCATATATTTTACCTCCAATAAAATTTTCAAAAACTACTTAACCATAAGCAGTATTCCTGATATAAAAAGTAATATGTAGGTGAGCTTCATAAATATTTCCTGGCTCATCCTCTTTACAAGCACTGAGCCTGCTGCCATTCCCGCTATACAAAAACGGAATCGATATGCATTGAGTCATAACAAGCCCTGCATTCCACATTCCCGCACATATATCCTGAACAAGTATCATCGAATTTAATATAATCCAAACAGTAGAAATAGTTGCTCTAAAGCTTGTCTTTTCCTTTATCTCATTGGATAAATACCCTATCAGAAGCGGTCCGCCTGACACAAACATACCATGAACTATTCCCGCACCAATAAGTAACAGCATTGATTTCCATGATGATTTTTCTTTTGTATCACGCTGCCTTTGCCCATATATGCTGTAAAACCCATGTATTGCAAGAAATATCACAAAAATACCCAGAAACTTGTATAATACTGCATCATATCCTGCAAGTGCGTTCTTTAGAAAAAAGCCGCCAAAGATTCCTATAGCCATGACGATGACTACCTTTTTCAACTGCTTCCAGTCTACATGTTTCCATTGTGTAACAAAGACATACACTCCGGCAAGAATACCAAGCACATTTAATATCGGCTTAGCGACATCATATCCCACCAGAATTAGGCTTGGAGGCATTGCGAGGATGGTCCCCGCAAAGCCTGTAATGCCCTGAATCACATTTGTCAGAAAAATTATTATGTAAAATAAAACAGTGTTCATTTATTTGACTCCATATTTTTCTCTGATTTCTTCAAATATATCAGCAAACTCACTATTTTTTCTGTAGAAGGCAGGCGTATAGCCAAGCTCGGCTGATACTGTTATTTCTCCGCCGTGATACTCTTCGCCTGTCCACAAATGTACCCATTCATCCTGTGGCAGATACACATCCCATTCATGCTTATCCTGCTCATAAACAGGTGCTATCAGCATATCTCTTCCAAAAAGATACTCATACTGTATGTCATAAGCTTTCTCATCAGACTCATAATGCATGAACAAAGGTCTTTGCACCGGATGTCCACTGTCTGCATTCTCTTCAACAAGTGTCTTTGTATACGGTGCAAGCATCGTGTATACATCAACGAGTCTCGCCAGCCGCTCCATGGTATCCTCATCATCGTAATACTGAAAATTGGTATCCGGTCTGTTTCCCTCATGTGTCCTCATAAATGGTGTAAACATCGCCATCTCAGCCCATCTGAGAAACAGCTCCTTTGTACGAGTATTATCAAAAAGCGATGTATAGCCTCCAATATCACTATGCGTGAGCCCACATCCCATCATTCCTGCACTAAGTGCTCCGCAGATAACAGATGCGAGTCCATCATGTATTGTAAAGTCAACAGACTGATCGCCGGCCCACAGCAATGTGCAGTATTTCTGGCTTCCGGCACCTCCGGCACGCATGAAGTAAACCACATCTCCAAGCTTTCCTGACTCTTTTACTGCCTCATAGTTACACTTTGCCCATAGCACCGGCCAGTGATTGTGCTCAATCATAGGTGATTTGCCGCTGTATAAGCATATATCATCTGTAGGCAGATACTCTCCAAAGTCTGCCATCCAGCCATCAATGCCTATACCAAGTGTGTATTCTTTAATAATATCCTTAAACCACTCGAATGCCTCCGGGTTTGTGAGATCCACAACTCCACAATAAAATTCACCAAAATCCACGAGATAATCACTGCCATCTGCCTTTGTTGCAAAATAGCCTTTTTCCCTGCCTTCCTTATAGAGCTCACCATCATTTACCAGATATGGATTAACATATCCTAAAAATTTTATGCCATTTGCATTTATCTCTTTAATCTTCTTTGGCAGATCCGGATACATTTCCTTGTGATATTTCCAGTCCCATTGGAGTCTCTTTCCGAATGATGTCACTCTCTTTCCGCACCAATCCTGGCACCATATGCCAGCTACCTTGATGTTCTTATCAAGGGTCTTATCAAGCAATCCAAATGACCTTTCATTTCCACCCTGAACACCAATTATGAGCCCATTGTATACCCAATCCGGGAGCTTTGGCTGTCTTCCAAAATATGCTGTAAGTCTCTCAAGCAGTTTGAGATATGTATCAGCACACTCTATACGGATCTGCTTAGGCACCTCCCAGATCTGCAGCTCATGAAAGCTGTCATTTCTGAAATCAAAATCAGCATATGCTGTTGAATCCACATGCAGATAATATTTATTTGTGGAAACAAAGGTTGGCTGTGGATAATTTGTGTTGTAATAGTCTCCTCCTGCCTTATTTTCTACATCCGAACGCCATGTAACGTAGGTTGTCTTATCACGTCCTACACCCGGTTCAGATGTCCAGATAGGAAAATTTCTTCCACGCAGATTAAAGTAAGACATCTGCTCACCGCAGCCATAGCATTTTTCCTCTTTATCTGCGGCTACCCTAAACCAGAATCGGTTAATCCTGTCATCCTTTTGTTCAAAATCAATGGTACACAGATTTTCGTCACATTTAATTTTCGCAATGATATAGCTTTCAAAGCATAGTCTGACTGTATCAGCTGTCTGAATCACATCTGTGAGCTTTAGTGGAAAACGCTCGGTAACATAATCTGTTATCTTGAAGTTACCTCTGTACATATCAACATCTTCCTGTCCTACTCCGACATAAATCATCGGTCTTTCTTTGCTATGCTCCAGAATCCTTTTTTCTCCCACAAAAAGCTGAAATTCATTATCATTTACTTTAATCTGCATTTAATAACCTCCCTAAGCTGTCTTTTTACGCTTGTTCATCTCTTTCACAATCAGAACAATTGTCTCAATCACAAATATTGCTGTTACAATAGCAATTCTTACTACATTTTTGTTCTCTGTTGCAATTCCTGCAGGCGAGAAAATGAAATACTCATATACCAGGAATGAAACAAGCCAGATTGCAAAAGCATTTTTATGCTTCCATGCTGTCATATCATAGCCATCATTTCTTGAAGCACTCTTGTCAAATACCTTTGTATTTGGTGCAATCTTGCTGCATACAAAGATGATTACAAGCATGATAACAAATGAGATAGCGTATATATACATATAATTAATTCCACTAACAGCATTTGTGAATGGTGTGTCAATATGTGGGAAGATAAACTTGTAGCATGCGTAAAATGCAATATGGAATATTGTTGCACATATTGCTCCAAGCTTAGAGCCCTTCTTTGAGAACATTCCTACAAGCACCATTGTAATGATAGGAATATTATAAAAACCTGTAAAGCTTCGTCCGAAATCATAAAGTCCTGTGCTAAGCACATCAAGGAATGGTGTAAAGATAATGGCAAATGCTGCAAAGCCCCATCCAATTTTCTTTGCAAGTTTTACTGTAGCTTCCTCTGAGAGATTTGGGTTAAAAATCGGCTTATAAATATCAATCATAAATACGGTACTAGCTGCATTGAGAAATGAATTATAAGTTGAGATAATTGATCCAAACAATGCTGCACAAAACAGTCCTACAACCGGCCATGGCAATGACCTAGCTACAAGTGAAGGATATGCAAAATCCTTGCTTGTAAGACCTGGTACAAGTCTTGCTGCGATTACTCCGGGAATAACAAGAAGTAACGGTACCATCATCTTTAAAAAGCCTGAAAGTAAAACTCCCTTTTGTCCTTCCTTTAAGTTTTTAGCACCAAGTGCTCTCTGAATAAGTACTTGGTTAGTACCCCAGTAAAACAGATTTGCAAGCAGCATACCTGTAAAAATACATGCAAATGGTACAGGATCATTCTTTCCACCAATCGCATTGAGCTTTGCCGGTTCATATGTAATAACATCCTTCACACCGACAATAAATCCACCTCCGCTTAATTTTCCAACAGCTATAAAACCAAATACGACTACAAGCACTGAGCCTAAAACAAGTAAAATTCCATTGATTGTGTCTGATACAGCTACTGCTCTCATACCTCCAAGTACGGCATATAGTGCACCAATAATACCTACAAGCACTATAAGAATTGTAAGTGCCATACCCTCGCTGATTCCAAATACTGTAGCAAAATCAAAAATCTGCTCAAATGCTATAGCGCCTGCGTACAGACATACAGGAATTCCGATTACTAAATATCCAATAAGAAATAGGATAGAAACCATACGGCGTACACCAACGCCATACCTCTCCTCCATAAACTCCGGCAGCGTTGTATATCCTTTTCTAAGATACATCGGCAAAAACACAAAAGCCATAATAATTGTGGCTATAACCGCTGTTGCTTCCCATGCCATGCCTGACATATTAGCTGCATATGACTGTCCCGACAAACCTACCAGATTTTCTGCCGACAGATTCGTAAGCAGCATTGAGCCTGCAATGAAAAAACCTCCAAGTCCATTTCCGGCAAGGAAATAACCCTTTGCCGTTTTCTGGTCATCGCTATTCTTCACTATCTTTCCTGAAATAATTCCAACCAGTGCTGTGAAAAGCACAAATGTCACCAAAGTAAATACTAAATGCTCCATAAAATCCTCCAATTTAATAGAAAAAATATACATCGATTTGTTGAAACTAACTATTCACATTCAATCTCTCACATGATATACTTTTTCTGAAAATTATTTCCCACGCAACCGAAAGTACAGTAATATGTCCAGTATTCAGTCTTTCGGTCACGTGGTTTTTTTAATAATAAAGTTCCTTATTCTCTCCAAGCAATCCAGGATATGCCCCTTGTTTTATCAATGGTTCTCTATCGGGATGTGCTATTACCCACTTATTTCTTTGCAAAAGCAGTCTCTCTTCTCCTATAGCAGCTTCATCTGTCCCTCCATTATTGAGTGGTGTATTGGTTCCCCTTGGAAGAATCACAACATCCTTAAATCCAATATCTGACACCCTGCATGGTGATAGATGAAGTGTCGTCTGGTACATCTCTATTGCTGTACCCTTTTCCACAAAAAATACCTTTGCATCTTCAATACGGTATGTATTGTCTTTTATCTCCCAGGTATGTCCCAGCACCAGCATAAAGTCAGTTACCGCTATATTGATTTCGCTGCCCTTATGGTACTCAAAACCATTGTATGTGGTGTTTCTGCCATTACAGTAGCCTATCTGTATAGGCATCTCTCCATATATACGATTTTTAAAAAACTCTGCTATATGTGTACGTTCAAGCTCTTCTACTGAAGCCACATATATATTTCCTTTCTCAGGAATTACAGTATTTTGTTCCATAAATGAGATAAGTTCGTTGCAATTGATATTTGAAATCACCCTTCCGTAGGTTTCAAAACATGGATCAGTGACACTGTATATAGTCACAGAATTTTTTTCATTCAAATGTTTTAACATATTTCCCCCACTTATCTTTGCATTGCCTTGACAGCCTTTATAGTAGCGCAGAAATCTTCTTTTCCAAAGCCAAGTTCCATTGCCTTGTCATATACCTGCTTTGCAGCGTTTTCTCCTTGAAGCTTTAATCCACTCTCCTTTGCCATATTCATGCAGATATTCACATCCTTGTACATGTTTTCAATCGAAAAGGCAGTGGTGTAATCCTCATTTTTGATTGGCACATTTTTGGAATCCAGATAAAAGTTCTGTCCACCGCCATATGAGATAGCTGTAGTATAGCTTTCTATATCTATTCCATATGCCCTTGCAAGTGTCAGTGTCTCATTTACACCATTTTGAATCTGTGATACAAGCGCGTTATGGCAGATTTTCATGACCAGACCTTTTCCGTTTCCACCCATCCTGATGATATTTTCTCCCATATAGGAAAGAATCGGCATAGCCTTCTCACATGCTTTTTCATCTCCACCGACATATATTCCGAGCTTTCCTGCAATAGCAGCAGGCTTCGATTTCACAACCGGTGCGTCCACAAACTCTGCGCCCGTCTTCTTTACCATTTCAGAAATCTCCACAGAAACAGATGGATCTATCGTGCTCATATCAATACAGAGCTTTGTATCATCAAGTGCCGGTAAAACCTCCTTATAAACAGCCATCGAATGCTCTGACTTTGGAACCATTGATATAATTACGTCTGATTTTTCTGCCAGCTTAAGCGAACTGCTGCAGCCGATTGCACCCTTGCTCTCCAATAGCTCTACCTTCTCCTTTACGAAATCAAATACATATACCTCATCATCATGCTTCTTCACTATATTCTCACTCATGGACTCCCCCATGATTCCGAGTCCTACAAATCCAATTTTCATTGCCTACAAACACCTCCCTGTTTCATCTATTCCGTAACTGTATTATCCCATGCATTCTGGAATGTCTCAAGTCCCTGTCTGGTATATGCATGTTTGATACTGTCCTTGTATACTGCAAGGCCTGTTGTAACGATATCTGCTCCTGCAACCGCACAGTCTACAATCTGCTTAGGTGTACGGATAGCCGCACAGATAATCTGTGTCTTTCCCTTATATCCATAATTGTCATAGATATCTGAAATAGCCTGAATGTACGCTTTACAATCCTCTCCATTTGCCTCTTTCCAGCCGATGAAAGGTGAAACAAAAAGCGAATTATTCTTTGCCGGCAGAATAGCCTGTGCTGGTGAGAATACGAGTGTCACATTTGTTCTGATTCCCTCTGCCTCGAGTCTTCTTGCTGCCTGAATACCGGCCTCTGTGCACGGAATCTTGATAACAAAGTTGCTGCAGATAGCTGAAATCTTTCTTGCCTCTGCTACCATCTCATCTGCATCATCAAGGTGTGGGTTGATTTCAACGGAAATAGGGAATTTCTCGTATCCCTCGATTCCTTCCGCCTTAACCCAGTCTGCCATCTCACTGATTACAGTAAGGAAAGGCTTTCCGCTTACCATTATGTGGCGTGGATTTGTTGTCACTCCATCAATACCAAATGTATGGTAGGCCTCCTTGATTTCTTCGATTTTTGCACTGTCCAGAAAATACTTCATGATTGCTTCCTCCTTGATAGTTAGTTAAATTTGTTAATTAATTGTTGTAAAAAATATAAGCCGTTATGTTTTTCTCTTGGCTTCTGTTTGTATTATATTACTATAGCATTGACTTTTCAATAGTATATAACGTTGCAAAAGCATTTTCAGCTATTTGTTTAAATTTATTAATCATTTTTTGTGCAATATGCAATAGCCATAAAAAATAAGCAGATAAAACTACTTTTTATTATAAAAAACCACCCGGAACTTTTTTTGCGTTCCGAGCGGTTTTTTAGTTAATCCTGTGATTGTACAGCTCTATCCTTATATGTCAGCTATTATTATCTACTTGCTACAGCTCTTCCTCTACCATGCTCTTCTCTCTGTTGAACGCATCATAGATACATGGAATTACTATAAGCGTAAGGATGGTTCCGTATACGAGACCTCCTATTATTGCGATTGCCATCGGCTTTATCATATCTGAGCCATCTCCGATACCTATCGCCGATGTAAACATTGCGAGTATGGTGGTCATCGCTGTCATCAGTATTGGACGAAGCCTTGTACGGCCTGCGTCTATGATTGCCTCATGCTTGCTCATGCCCTCTCTCCTGGCCTGATTGATGTAATCAATGAGCACGATTCCATTATTTACAATGAGACCTGCCAGCATGATAAAGCCAAGCATTGATATGATTCCAAGCTCATTTCCCGTGATGAAAAGAGCTATAAAGCCTCCTGTAAACGCAAGAGGTATACAGAACATGATAATAAACGGTGAAAGCAATGACTGGAACTGCGCCACCATGATAAGATAGATAAATATCACTGCAAGCACAAGCATAAGTCCAAGCTGACTCATTGACTCATTTATTGTCTCATCCTCGCCCTCCATATCTATTGAATAGCCATCAGGAATACTAAGTTTATTAATTTTTGATTTAATTTTATCGCTTAGTAATGTTACATTATGGTTTTCATCAACCGCACCTGATACTGTAATATATCTTGTCTGAGCATCTCGATGAATGGTACTCAGTGTCTGTTCCTGCGAAATAGTGCAGATATCACTGAGCGGAATCTCCTTTTCACTGCCATCATTATCCTTATAGGTAAATGTAAGGTTTTTGATGTCGTCCACAGTCACATCAGACTGCTCTGCAGATTGTAAGTATACCTCATAGTCCTTTATGTCGGTCGTAATGGTTGTTGCGCTCTTTTGAGATGATATCTCACCGGATACGAGCTGGTATACCTGAGCCACCGTATAGCCATACTTTGCTGCTTTTTCCTTATCCACAGTTATCTTAAGCTCATTGGTTGTATCGCCAAGACCGTCATCTATATCTGTCACGCCCTTTGTATCCTTAAGGATATCTGCCACATCACCTGCAAGCTTCTGCAGCTTGTCTATATCATTACCCTTAATCCTGACAGAGAGACCACTTCCGAAAAACTCTGATGAATCCATAGCTTGTGAAGATGCTGTTACCTTGCAGTCCAGATTCTTTGTGCGTTTTTTCAATTTCATCTATTACCTTATCCGATGAAACATCCGACTTCTCATCAAGCAATATATACATGCTCACGCTGTCGCTTCCTGAGCTCATCAGGTTCATGGTCGAGCTGCCGCCTGCTGTAGCTCCTATTGTGTCTATGCCCTTTATATCAGATATTTTGTCCATGACCTTATCAGACAGCTCTGTAAGCTGCTTGAAGTCAAGCTTTTCGTCATCCTTTGCCTCTATGGTAAGTGAAATCTGATTTGACTCCATGTCCATATCCATAAATGTCATTCCCCTTGACATGCAAAGTGCGCCACTGCCGACTAAAAGCACTACTGCCGCAATAAATACCACCGGCTTAAATCTAAGACATGTGCCGAGCACATTTCCATACCAGTCCTTAAAATGGTCAAACCATGGATGCTTTATATCCTTCGTCTTTTTGAGCATACCTGAAGCAATTGCCGGTACAAACGTGAGTGCCACTACAAGAGATGCCATAAGAGTAAACGCTACCGTAAGTGCCAGGTCTACAAAGAGCTGTCTCGTGATTCCATCAGTAAAAATGATTGGCGCGTACACACTTACCGTGGTAAGTGTAGAGGCAAAAATGGCTCCTGCCACCTGATTTGCACCCTCAACAGCTGCCTTCTTTACCGAATATCCCTCTCCCCTTAATCTGTAGATATTCTCGATTACTACTATTGAATTATCCACCAGCATTCCTATTCCAAGCACAAGTCCCGACATTGAAATGATATTTAAGGTGATATCCGTAAAATACATAAGCACCACTGCCACAATAACCGATAGTGGTATAGATGCTGCGATAACAAGTGTTGGCTTTATATCCTTTAAGAACAAAAGCAATACGAAAATGGCAAGTATTGCTCCCACTATCATATTTTCCATAACACTCTTTACTACCATGTCGATGTATACGCCCTGATTCATAAGCACTGTGGTGTGTAATCCGTCATTTTCCTTTTCCAGCAAATCAAGCTTGTCTAAAAGACGGTCTGTGACGTCTCCTGTAGAGTAGCCGGTCTGCTTCTCCATGGAGAGCATTATTCCGGGATTACCGTTGACTATCGCATATGTCTCATCCGAGTTGTCAGTCATCTCAACATCTGCCACATCACCGACATGAATAGGAGCTATTCCATCAAGCTTCATATCCATAAGTACCAGATTTGTTAAATCATCAATTGATTTTATCTCATCTCCCACCTGTACTATGTACTGCGTGCCATTTGAATCATTTACATAGCCTGCAGGCATATCAAAATTCTGAGCGACGAGCAACTGCGAGAGCGAGTCAATTGTTAAAACTGCATTTAAGTTTGACTTGTCAAGTGCATCATCCTTACTCTTTTCAAGCTCCTTCTTTGAACTGTCAAGAGATGCCGCTGCTGTTGCAAGCTGTGCTGACTGCTGTCCTATGCTTATCGAGCTTATAGCTGCCTGACTGTTTAGATTATCATAGGCATCTAAAAGTGCTGTCTCTCCTTGTGCTATCTGGTCAAGCCCACTCCTGCACTGCTCTATACCTGTATTCACCTGAATGAGAGTCTGTGCTATCGCTGACGCTGCCGCAGGCAGATCATCTGCTGTGTTTACCTTGATTCCAAGCGCCGAGAGACCTGAAAACTGTGTTGCAATCTGCTTATTAACCTGCTCAAGCTGTGCTTTAAGTGCCGTGCCCGCTTCACCCGGTGCATTTGCGCCCTCTTTGAGTGACGGAATTGTCTTTGTATATGTATCACTATTCATGAAGTCTGAAAGAGCTGACTGAATTGTTTCAAGCTGGCTCTTCTGCTCATTTAAGCTTGCAAGAGTACTCTCTAGCTGAGTCTTCTGCTCCGCAAGCTTTGCCTTTTGCGCCTTTAGCGTATCCACTCCCGCGCTCATCTGATCCGATGCCGATGTGATTGCGTTTTGTCCGCTCTCTATCTTTGCGCTTGCATCATCCATCTGACTTTTTGCATCGTCAAATTTCTTTGAAACGGCATTATTTATTTTCTCATTGAGCGCATCTATCTTGGCCTGATTCATCGTGACCTGTATCTGCTCGGTGAGCTCACCTGTCGCAGTCACTGATGCGACTCCCTCTGTACTCTCAATTGCAGGCTTAAGTGTGTTTTCCACAAAGTCTGTGATTTCCGACTTGCTTTTCCCATCCATATCCACAGCAGTCATCATGATTGGAAGCATGTCCGGATTTATCTTCATAATGGTCGGAGTACCCACTCCATCCTTCCAGCCAGCCTTGACCTGATCTATTTTCTGCTGCATCTCTATCACTACAGAATCCATGTTGGCATTCTGCTCATACTCGCATGTCACCAGCGAATAGCTGTTATATGACATTGAGCTTACGTTTTTGATATTTGACGTAGTTGCCATAGCTGCTTCAAGCGGCGCGGTGACATCGCTCTCCACCTCCTGTGGACTTGCTCCCATATCTGTTGTCACGATAAGTGCATACTGAAAGCTCATATCCGGCAGCAGATCTGTCGTCATCCTGCCAAGCGATACAACACCAAGTACTATTACCAGCAATACTCCTACAAGTACAGTAAAAGGTCTTTTTTACACTATATCTGGATATCATCTAACCCCTCCTTTTTCTTTTTCTTGATAATGTCCTGCATTAGTTTAATAGACAATGATTACTGCGATTTTCACAATATATTTAATTCGCTGTTATACTTTTATTATACAATGTGTCGGATTGCAACTCAATTGGTTTATACTTTTTTAAGAGATTTTGACAATAAAAAGACACCCAATTATACGATTAATATAATTCGATGTCCTTAAATGTCTTTAAATATCTTTTAATATCTTTTAATATCTTTTATTTATTTTAGCTTCAGATGCCCTCTTCCTCAATCTCATCCTCATCATCATTGATACCTGCAACAGCACTTGTAACGGCCCCGATTACAGCGACAAGCGCAAAGATGATAACTAAAAAAATAACTATAAAGAATGCTACTAAAAAACCTGTATCTGTCATATAATTTACCCCCATAGCTGTCTCACAGCTTCTTTAAAATATAGCTTTAGTTTAACACACTTGTCTGTAAATAACAATATCGTAAAGGGCTAAATTATTGACTAAATATTGACTAAAATATTGATTTATGAAATTGCTCAGTCCTTGATCTGCATACCGTTTGCATCCATATGATAGCCTTCAGTCATGATCAGCTTTGATACCGGAACTATCTCATAGCCCATGTCCTGAAGCTTCGTGAGCATCTCATCGAGTGCCTGCGAGGTGTATTTCGCGCCTAGATGGCAGAGTATTATCGAGCCACAATCCAGGCTTTTGTGATTGCACACTGTATCTATGATGTTTTGCACACCATAGTTTTTCCAGTCGAGCGAATCCACATCCCACTGGATTGGATAATAGTCACAGCCATAAACTGTGTCAATCAGTTCATTGTTGTACGAGCCGTATGGCGGTCTGAATACCTTCATATCCTTTCCGGTCAGCTCCTTGACCTTTTTGTGCACATCCATTATCTCCGTCTTCATCTCGCCTGCCGTGATTGTTGCCATATCATAGTGGTGCTCACTGTGATTTCCGGGCTCATGCCCTTTTTCAACCAGCGTCTTTACACATTCAGGATTATCACTCACAAACCCTCCTGTCATAAAAAATGTAGCCTTTACGTTGTGCTTGTCAAGTGTCTCCATCATACTGTCAAAATCCTCTGCTCCCCAGGCACAGTCAAATGAAAGGGCTATCTTTTTTTCCGTTTGTCTGAACCGAATATACAGGCAGCTTTCTGTCTCCGAACTGACTCACAGCACTGCTAAGTGTCTCCATCACCTCTATATTTTTCAGCTGTGATATGTCATACTCTCTGCCATATAAAGCGCCTGTAATAAGAAGCGCCGACAGCAGCACTCCAAAAAGGAATCTGTGTCGGCGTTTCTTTCGTTTTGTCCCATTATGTAGTTTTGTATTTTGCATGTATGCTCTGTATTCACTCATGCTATATACTATTCTTTATTATCACAAATTATGAATAATGAAATAACTCTATTTCAGTTCTTCTGCCCTTCCGATAAACTCAAGCACTACCTCAATCGACTGATGCGCAGCCTTCTCCGCAAAGGTCTGGTAGTCTGTCTCGCCGCCATCGCCGTCTGATATTGAGCGAAGAATGGCAAATGGCACCTTGTTCACATAGCACACATGACCGATGCTGCCTCCCTCCATCTCTGCTGCGATTGCATCAAAGGTATTCGAAATATAATCCTTCTGCTCCTTTGTGGCAATAAACTGATCTCCTGTTGCGATATTGCCCTTTTTGTAGTGGATATTCCTGTCAGCTAAGCATGAGCACATAAGCTCCACCATTTTTGTATCTGCCGGAAGCAGAATCATATTGATGCCTGAGAGAAGTCCCTTCGGATCTCCAATTGGCGATGTATCCATATCGTGCTGCAGCACGTTTGTGGCTACTGCCACGTCAAGCACATTTAAGTCCTTTGTCAAAGTTCCTGCCACTCCGATATTGACAATCATATCTACATCATATTTCAAAATCATGGCCTCTGCACATATTGCCGCAAATACCTTTCCTATTCCGCATTTTGCCGCAACTACATACTGATCACCGATTTTACCCTCAACAAACTCCACTCCGCTGTAAACCTCTGTCTGTGTGTCTGTCATCTGAGCCTTTAAGTCATCGACCTCCATCTGCATTGCACCAATTACACCTATTGTCATTTTATTTCTCCATTCCTGCTATCTTGCTATTATATTTTTAGTCCTCGTTTACTGTGGATAAGTAAACTCCATATTTGTCTGGCTCTCAAGCACATTAAGATATGCACGGCACTCCTTCTTTGCCTCGTCAAGTGACAGATTCTCGTAATGTCCGCACTCTATGGCTGATGCACCAAATACCGGTCCATCATACTCAAGTATCTGTTTTAAGACCTCTTTGGTGATTTCAAAAACCTTCCCCGGCTCGACATCCCTCACAACGAGATAGAAGCCTGTCTGACAGCCCATCGGTCCAAAATATACCACATCATCTGCAATCTCAGAGTTTCTCACACATGTTGCAAACATATGCTCCACTGAGTGCATAGCTGAATTGGACATATAATCTCCTGCATTAGGTTTTCTTGTACGAAGGTCATATGTAACGATTTCTCCGTCTTTTCTTGAAATATAAAATCCAGGTTTAAGAATATTATGATTGATTGTAAAGCTTTTAATTCTTTCCATAAAAATGTTTCTCCTTACTTAGTTGCTGTCTCAAACTGCTTCAGATAATCCTCAAATACATTGAGTGCGTCATCCACAGGCTTTGGTGTGCTCATATCAACACCGGCACTCTTTAGCAGCTCGATTGGATTCTTCGAGCATCCACCACACAGGAAATTTCCTATATACTTATCCACAGCAGGCTTTCCCTCCTCAAGTATCTTTTTTGAGAAAGCAACTGCTGCCGAATAGCCCGTCGAGTACTGATATACATAGTACGGTGTGTAAAAATGCGGTATGCGCATCCACTCATATGATATCTCATCATCCACGCGCATATCCGGTCCGTAGTACTGCACATTCAGCTCATGCCATAGCTCATTTAGCACATCCTTGGTAACCGGCTCACCCTTTTGCATTTTCCGGTGAGCTATATGCTCAAACTCTGCAAACTGCGCCTGCCTGAAAAGTGTCGTCCTGAAGCCGTCCAGAAAATGTGTCATGAGATATTTTCTCTCATTCTCATCCTCACAATGCTCAAGCATATAGTGCATGAGAAGCGACTCATTGCAGGTGGATGCAACCTCTGCCACAAAAATCAGGTATCCTGCGTAGGCGATGCTCTGATGCTCATTTGAATAGTATGTATGCATCGCATGTCCCATCTCATGAGCCAGCGTAAACACACTGTCCAGATTGTCGGCATAGTTCAAAAGCACATACGGATGAGTGCCGTAAGCGCCCCATGAATACGCACCGCTTCTCTTGTTCTCATTCTCATATACATCTATCCAGCCGCTCTCCATGCCAGCCTTAAGTGTGCTGACATACTCATCGCCCATAGGCTCAAGCGCCTTTGCCACAAGCTTTTTCGCCTCATCATAGGTGTAGGTGGTCTGTACATTGTCCACAATCGGTGCAAACAAATCATACATATGCAGATGCTCCACACCTAAAAGCTTCTTCCTAAGCGCCATGTACCTGTGCAGAGCCGGTAGATGTGCGTGAACCGTCTCAATCAGATTGTCATATACGCTCTCAGGAATATCGCCATCGGATAAATACATGGCCCTTGCGCTGTCATATTTTCTTACCCTTGCATAAAAAGTGTCATTTTTCAGCTTGCTGATGTACATCATTGAAACAGTATTACTCCACTTCTTGTACGAATCATACACTCCTCGGAACACCTGCTTGCGCAGGCTTCTGTCCTTGCTGCTTAAAAAGTCTATGAAATTGCCGTGCGTGATACGTATTTTATTTCCCTCGACATCAGTGATATATGGGAATTTGATATCCGCGTTGTTGAACATGCTGAATATATTCTCCGGTGCTGCAGCCATCTCACCGCACTGCGCCAGGATATTCTCCTCTGCAGCCGATAAAGTATGCTCTTTCTGACGCATTATCTCATCAATCGCACGCTTATAGTGCATAAGCTCATTGCTCTCACTGTAAAAGCTCTCAAGCCTTTTATCATCTATCTGCAAAATCTCCGGACTCGCAAATGCCAGCGCACCTGATGCCTGAACAGTCAGTGTCTCAGCCTTTGACACATATGCCTGATATTTCGACACGGCAGTGTCCTGATGTGAGCGCTCATTCGCATAGACCACTATACGCTCCAAATAATAAGACAACTCATCCTGTTTCTTAAAAAAATCAAGCAGCGTTGCTGCACTGTCGGCCAGATGTCCCTTAAATCCGGAGAGCTTTTCTGCAAGCTGTGACGCTTTTTCACACTCAGCCTCCCACAGCTCATCTGTCTCATACATATCCTCAAGCTTCCATTTGTACTCGTCTGAGATTTCATCTCTCTTTTGAAGCCTTTTCTCACTCATTTTGTGTTACCTTCTATCTTACTTTTCTTGTTCTCGGGGGTTCTTGAATAGTTACCTTGTTTTCAACTCTTCAGAACCACCTACGCACATTCGCAAAACCGCACGATGTTTTTATAAAACTACCCACACATCTGCTCTGCAAAATGCATATAGACGTGTGGGATATATGTGAATTATAACAATTAAGCTCTACTTTGTAATTAAAGTGCCCATACCACCTGAAACTGTCTTGCCCTCTTTGTTGAGCTTTGTGATAAGCACTGAACGGATGGCAGAGTCACCGATAAAGTCGATAGCCGCCTCAATCTTTGGAGCCATAGTACCCTCATCAAACTCGCCTGCTGCAAGGTACTTCTTTGCCTCATCGACAGTCATGGTATCAAGTGGCTTCTCATCCTCCTTGCCATAGTTCAGGCAGACCTTGTCAACGCTTGTAAGTATAACAAGTCTGTCGGCATCAAGAGTATCTGCAAGCTTTCCTGCTGCAAGATCCTTCTCGATAACAGCGCTTGCGCCCTGAAGCTTATTGTCCTGTGCTAAAACAGGAATTCCGCCGCCACCGCATGCGATAACAACCTGATCCGCATCAACAAGAGCCTTAATAGCATCCTTTTCCACTATATCAACAGGCTTTGGAGCTGCCACAACTCTTCTGTAGCCTCCCTCAACCTGTGTCACATGGTTGCCCTTCTTCTCCTCTTCCTCAGCCTCAGCCTCTGTCATAACACGGCCAATGATCTTTGTCGGATGATAAAAAGCCTCATCATATGGGTCAACAACCACCTGTGTAAGTATTGTAGAAACGGTCTTGTAAATTCCTCTGCCAAGAAGCTCTGTACGGATAGCATTCTGTAAATCATATCCTATATAGCCCTGGCTCATTGCAGAGCAGACTGCTGTAGGTGTAGCTGTATACTCAGGATAAATCCTGCAAAACTCAGACATAGCGGTGTGAATCATGCCCACCTGCGGTCCGTTGCTGTGTGTGATAACAACCTCATAATCGTCCCTGATAAAATCTGCAACTGCCTTTGCTGTATGCTTTGTAGCCTCGTGCTGCTCCGGAAGAGTTGTTCCAAGAGCATCATGTCCGAGTGCAATAACTATTTTTTTCTTCTTCATGCCGACCTCCTATGCGCTGCATCCGCTCAATGTGTATTATATCTCATAATCATAAACCCATATGTATACTATGATAAATACACTTATGAACCATCAATTTTGAATAATTCTCATGCGGTGCAAAATCAAAATTATTTATATACATTATCTAATATTTTATGGAATTTGTCTAGTACTTTGAACTGATTTGAACAACATTAACCAACATTCTGTCACAATGCAGCGAACGTAAGCCGAGCGTAGCGATGGCGCACACGTAAGCGCATATCTACCACAGCGTAAGGAACGTAAGCCCCGGGTACCGGTGGCGCACACGTACTCTTGCAGGAGCGAATAGCGAAGTGGTTTAGATACTGTAGAAATTATGCCCATGAAACGCAGAAACACCCCTGCATGGACGCAGGGGTGAGGAGAAAACGCGCCACGGACGGCGCGTTTCGACGGTTTCGTCAAGCATAGAAACCCTTCAAGCATAATTTCGTACAGTATCTTAGCCACGTAGCGTAGCGACCGCAAGAGTACGTGTGCGCCGCCGGTAGCCGGGGCTTACGTCCCGACCTCCCGCCAATACACTTCACCGGAATTACTGCTGGATATCCTTTGCAGAGCTTAAGGTTACTTCAACCTTGCTCTCTTCATACTGTCTGCCACTCTGACGGGCAACAGTAAGAGTAACCTTATCTCCGGCCTTGTAGCTCTTTAACGCTGACTGCAGCTCTGTCATAGAAGAAATCTTTGTGCTGTCAACAGCAGTGATGATATCTCCCTCCTGTAAGCCTGCATTTGCAGCACCTGAACCAGCTGAAACAGATGAAACATACACACCCTGTGGGAAGCCGTAGGCTACCATCTCAGATGAAACATCGCCACCCTTTATTCCAAGGTATGCCTGATTCTCGTTTGTATACTTTCCATCCTGGATGAGACTCTCAATAATAGGCTTTGCAACCGACATAGGAATTGCATATCCGATACCCTCAACCTCAGTTGAAGAATATTTTACAGAGTTTATACCGATAACCTCGCCATTTTCATTCAAGAGTGCTCCACCACTGTTTCCAGGGTTTATTGCTGCATCTGTCTGGATAAGCTTGTTGTTGGTAACAGTCTCACCTGTCTGTGAATCCTGTGTAGTAACAGTTCTGTTAAGCGCACTTACTATACCTGTTGTGACAGACTGTCCGTATCCAAGTGCATTACCGATAGCAATTGCAGGACTTCCAACAGCTACACTTTCAGAATCTCCGATTGTAGCAATCTTGATATTTGAGTAAGTATCTTTTCCAAGATCTGCTTTCTTTACACGTACAACTGCTAGATCGTCATCCGGATCTGTTCCTCTGATTTCTGCCTTTACCACTGAATCATCATCAAACTGTACTGTGAGCTCCTCTGAATCTGCCACAACATGATTGTTTGTAGCAATATAAAGATAATCATCATCCTCACTCACAATAATTCCTGAGCCACAGCTCTGAGACTGCTGTGACTGCTTTCCGAAAAAGCTGTTGTAGGTGACTGTTCCTGTATTTGTGATAGCAACGATGCTAGGCATAACCTCATCGACAACAGATGATACATCTGTCAGATCCTTTGCATCCCCTGAGGATGTCTGCTTAGTCCCTCCGGATGTTGTAGTTGTAAGCTTTGCACTTGCAGTAGAAGAATTTGAAATAGCTCTCGTGCCAATATAGCTTACTCCTGTGAAAACGCCGCCTCCGACGAGTCCGAAGATAAGAGCTGCCGCTACTGTCTTTGCTGCAAATGGTCCAAATGCACCAGGCTTTCTAGGTGCTCTCTGTTTCTTAGGCTTTGCAGTCTGCTGGTATGCCTGACCATTCATATTCATCCGGCTATATGAATTGTCTGTCGAACCTGCTGATGTGCCGCCATATGCATTATTATTTGTGCCTGAATTATACGACTGATTAGAATAAGGCTGGTTTGCATATGACTGATTTGCATATGACTGGTTTGTATTTGGCTGTCCTGCTGCAGAAGCCTGCGAATATGGATTGTAGCTCTGTGAATAGCTTTCAGCTGATGTATTATTAGTCTGTGCAGCCTTCTGTGACTCATCCGGATTGTAAGGATTACCCGACATTGTGAAATTTACATTGTTTGTATTGTTATTTGTACTGTTAGTATTATTTGTATTATTTGTGTCATTCATATTTCCATAATTGTTATCCATAATAATTTCTCCTTTCGTTTATATTTAGAAGTATACTGTCAATCTGTGTTTAATTTGTGACGGGATTATTTATTTTTTCATAAATCAGTTAACTATTTATAGTCTATGTTCCCCATTGCAGGCCACCATGCGATTATAAAAATAACTGCTCATCGGCAGATGCACCTATGAGTCTGCGATAAATAGAAATTGCAGAATATCAATACATCCCTGCCAATGAACAGTTACCATAAATCATATATTAAATTTCAATTCCGTTCTTCTCAAGAAGAGCTCTCGCTGTTTCAACCGAATCTGTACCTGTCGCATTCTTTACAGGTGCAAACTCCTTCTCTCTGTCTACCTCAAATGGCAGGCTATTGTCCATCATGTATACCATATCGAGGATGAGTGTCTCGAACTTGTATGCATTCGGAGTCTCAGGCTTATGCTCTGTACCATTCTCATCAATGTAAGGCACCTTCTTCTCTACCACATGAAGTGGAAGGCTCTTCTCTGCGATAGCCATGAGCTTGTCCACGCGGAATAAATAGTTTAAGATAACACCAAAACCATACTGCAATGAACCATTCTCGTTCTTTGCCTCTGCCATCTCAGGAGTGAGCTCGTAATACTCAACAATCGAAGGCTTGCCATTCTCAAGACACATAGCACCAACTCTCTCATATGGATCACATTTTCTGACCACCTTAGAGCCGCTGACACAGCCGGACTCGATTGTAGCACCTACAAATACAGGATCTGCAATCTGCTGAAGTACATTGTCCACAGCAAATACATTAAGCCACTCAACACCCTTGTCCTTCAAATCCTTGTCAAGACCGGCATTTATTAGTGACTTGAACCATCCACCGTTTCCGTTTGGCGACATAGCAAGTGAATCCTCAGATTTCATGAGCAGATTGCCATCAAAATCAACTGCCGGAACCATCTCCTGCACGAAAAACTTCACATAGTCCTTGTTGTATCCAAAATAGTCGTGCTCTTCAAAGAACTCTCTTGTCATGCTATCATTTATCTCGCTTGTCATAACATACAGAGGCACCCATGTACCGGTCTGATTTGTAACCTTCATGAGGTTTGCGACAAGCTGCTCAAAGATGTAGAGTTCCTTTGTCTTTCCGATATTGAACATGCCCTTAGCCTTGTCAAAGCCAAGACGTGTACCCTGTCCTCCAGCAAGAAGAATCGCACCGACCTTGCCATTCTTGACCGCATCAAGACCTGTTGCAAGGTATTTGTCCTTATTTGCCTCTATCTCTGAAAGCTCCATAGCAGCAAGCGGTGAAAATGTACCTCTCTGCTGCTCCTTGTTGTGAATCATATCAAGGTATGACCAGTCCATGTGCTCAAGCTGGCTCTCAAGCTTAGCCGGAGCTTCCTCTGTTAAGAATTTCTTTAAGTATTTCTGGTTTGTTGCCGTGATTTTTTCTTTGATTTCCGGTTTCATAATAAATAATCTCCCTAATAGCTAACTTTAATTATTTAATCATCTGATGATGATTTTTTTTCTGAACCAGTTTCAGATTCTGACTGGCTCTTTTTCAGGGCATCCTGCTTGTCCTTATTTTTTTTCTTTGCCCCTTCGGTTCCATCAGAGCCAACAGTATCATTGTACTGCGTGAGATCAAATGCTGAAGTCTTAGATGTAACACCTGTCTTTTTAGCAATCTTGTCACTTACTGTCTGAACTGTCTCTGTTGGCTGATAATCAGTCTCATTAAACATGAACTGATGAAGCTCAGAAACATTCTGCGCCAGGTCTATAGGAATTACGGTATCGCCAGTAGTTGACAGATTCATTGTAGTCAGCTCAAATGGGAAGCCTGTTGTCTCCTTCATCTGAAACTTTGTAACATAAGAAGCATACTGTAATATCTCGGCAGCTGTAAAGTTTGTACTTATCTGACTCATGATATCCTTACACATCTCTGTGAGCGAGCCTAAATCTGACTGCTTAGCCTTGTCAAGCATAGCCTGAAGCACAATTCTCTGACGGGATGCCCTTAAGAAATCATCACCGGAGGTGCTTCTGATACGTGCATAGCATGTAGCCTGAGTTCCATCAAGATGCTGCATACCATCCCCCTCAAGATAAGGAGTATTATATCCTGTAGTATAATCAACCTCAGGAATCAGATAATTGATTTCCTTCATCTCCGCCTTAGTAATCTCAAGATCAAGGCCACCGATATCATCTATAGCATCTACAAGAGCCTTCCAGTCAACACAGACATACTTGGTTATATTCAAATCCAAATTTGAATTAAGCATAGCTACTGCTCTCTTTGCCCCACCATTTGCATAAGCGGCATTTGCCTTTGCAAACTTTCCATTGCCTATAGGCAGATACGTATCTCTGTAGACAGAAACAATCTGAACCTCCTTAGTATCATAATTCAGACTAGCGATCATGATACAATCGGAATGCCCCTCATCGTATGAACCATTACTTCTGTTGTCCAGACCAAACAACGCTACATTGAGATATCCATGCATATTGGCAAGAACATCCTCATCAATCTCCTCATTGATTCCGGCCTCACTATTTGTCAGCGCATCCTCATATTTAACCTGTCCGAGTGTCTTATTATAAGCCCAAACCACTAACAGAACAATTAACAGCAGCAGGATTTCAAATACAAAGAGTATAATCTTCTTACGTCCACTTCTTTTC
>ENA-OQJW01000013-OQJW01000013.1-human-gut-metagenome-genome-assembly--contig:-NODE-13-length-33219-cov-3.410764_pt1 | contig 33219 bp, 33 predicted proteins | sample MGYA00242619_ERZ504786 | MGnify/ENA primary metagenome ERZ504786 (study PRJEB26092, sample SAMD00036357) | human gut metagenome | host: Homo sapiens | study: EMG produced TPA metagenomics assembly of... | reverse complement strand
TTTGTTTGTCGTTCTTTCCGTGACGACAAGAATTAGTATATAGACAAAGGACAGAATATGTCAACTAACTTTTTTATTTTTTTTATATTTTTTTTAAAGTTGGCTGCCGGACAGCTTAAAAGAGCTTCCCGGCAGGCATTTTATCCGTTTACGTTGCAATTCAACGCCTATACTCTAGATCACCTTCACAAGCATCTCTTTCATGGCGCGAAGAGCCTTGCCTCGATGGCTTATGGCATTCTTCTGCTGGGGAGTAAGCTCTGCAGAAGAGCAGCCGTACTCATCTAAATAGAAGATAGGATCATAACCAAAGCCGTTGGTTCCCGCTATCTCCCATCCTATATAGCCCTCCATAGTCTGTCTGGTCACAAGTTCCTTTCCATCCGGCAGCACTGCGGCGATAGCACACACAAAGCGGGCTGTACGCTTCTCCTTTGGCACACCGTCAAGGCGTTCTATAAGGTTATTATTCTTTATATCATAGGAAGTATCCTCGCCCATATAGCGCGCTGAATATACTCCCGGTTCCTTATTCAGATAGTCAATCTCAAGTCCTGAGTCATCTGCGAGAACAATTGCATCTGTGTGTGCCGCAATTGCGCGTGCCTTAATCAGCGCATTGTCTTCAAAGGTCTTCCCATCCTCCACTATATCCACATTGATACCTGCTTCCTTCATTGAACGTATATCCACGTCACAGTCTGAAAGTATCTCTTTGATTTCTCTGAGCTTATCCTTGTTTCCTGTTGCAAATATGATTTTTGTCATAATATATTTCCTTCCTTCTTTTTCTATTCGGACAATTTCCAGATACAGCTAGTAGCCCTCATCAAAGGCCTGCATGATTGCATTGTATATACCCTGCGCTGCCTGTTTCTGATAGTCTGCATTGGCCAGATTGTCAAGCTCCTGTCTGTTGGTCATGAAGCCCACCTCCACAAGTGCAACCGGAGCCTCACTTGTTCTTATTATATATATGTCATCTGCAGGAAGCAGCCCAAATGCCCTGTTTCCTGTCGCAGCTGTCACGTTATCCATACAAATCTGTGCAAGGTGTTTACTTCCGAGCTCTCTGTTATCTGACTGGCTGTAGAGCACCTGCGTACCCGAAACTGCGGTGAAATTGCCCTTTTCATATGAGTTGCAATGCACGCTTATAAATAAATCCGCATCCGCCTTATTGGCAAGTGCCGCTCTCTGCTGCAATGTAGGATTGGTATCTGTTGTCCTGGTGTAGAATATCCCAAGCCTTTTGTCACCTGAATAGCTGTCAAGCTGTTCCTTAAGTGCCAGCACTATGTCCAGATTGATGCTTTTTTCCTCTATTCCGTTTCGCACGGCACCGGTCATACGGCCGCCGTGACCTGCATCTATTATGATGACCTTATCGTATATATCATGCAGATTGACAAAGCTAAGATAAAGATATCCATTCTCTATGCGCTGCTTCACCTGATAGAGCTTGTCTGTAGTGATAGCTATCACACCATCTGCCCCATTGCGGTAATACTGCATGGAATCTATATGATTTGACCTGCCTGTCATGGAATACTTCGTAAAGTAATTGTCCACATCAGCCTTAAGCTTTACATAGACCGTCTGCGTCAGGGCATCGTTTTCCACCGATATACTTTGGCGCTCCCCTTCTGAGTCGTCCGGCAGCTCTATCCTTAAATCATCCTCAAAGCCGGCTTTCTCCTGCAATATCTCATCAGGGTTCTTCTCCTGCTTTGCATCTGTGGAAGCCTTGACATAGTTTTGCAGCACATTATCCTCCAGTGCTTTTGCCATATCATACTTCTCATTTATAGCCGGAAGCTTTTCAAGCGTGACCGGCACGATAAGTGCAAGCATAACGAAAAATACTGTTATTATCTTTAGAATATTTCTATACATATCATCTGTTATCAGAAAAGGCCTTTATACAGAGGTTACAATCCTGTTTTTCCTTTACATTGATATATGCCACACCATCATAGCTGATGTAGCCCTCGCCATCATCCAGATTGACCGTAGACATGTATGCTTCACCCGAGTTGTACTCTATAGCCATCGGATGAGTCGAGCCCGGTGTATTTATATAAAGTACAATGGCATAACGCTCACCGGACTCCAAATCAACAGGCTCATCAAAATCAACAGTGTAATAGCCTGCATTTTTTAGTGACCCCTCAGCCACAAGCGTCTTATTTTTAAAAGAATACTCATTCTCAAAATTCTTAACCACATACAGCTTGTATGAGGTATCCGCTGCTGTAGCATAAAAGCCGGAAGCCCTTAGCGATTCAGCCGACTGTGCGGTAAATATGTTGGCTCCGTACATATCCTCCTTGTCGTAGCCCATCTTTCCTACCCAGCCACACAGGTCACTCTGGTATATATTATCATAATTGTCAGCACTCTCTATATCTGTATAAACAACATTGTGCGTGCCCACATTTGTATCGTAGTATGACACATAGAACACCCCATTGTCTCCAAAACTGCTGCCCCAGCTGTTCTGGCATATAAAGGCTCCATCTCCTTCCAGATCCACATTGAAGTTTTCCTTAGGGTAATTGTCATCCCAGCCAATTATAACAACATCATGATTTGGCTTATCCTGACCCATGTAACAGTAAGAATTAGTCTGCTTATTGTAATAAGGCGTCTTTGTCTTTGAGCTTGCTATTGTACTGTAAAGCGATGTCTGCACACCACCATATTTGAAAACAGCCTCCTTTATGCCCTGATAGTCCTTTCCATCTATGATAAGCATCTGCTGCACATGCTTTACTGCTGCAAGATCATCGCGTGTCACTCCATCTCCGTAAGGATCATCCGCGTCATAAACCGGTCCCTGCCATGCTGCCAGATATGCCATTCCCATGGTATACTCTCCACCATCATACTGATTGACGTTGAATGAATTGCTCATACTCATATGATCCACTGAAAACAAAAGCTGCTCCTCCGGCATAAGGGCTGACTCAAGTGCACTTGTGGCCGCAAAAGCCCAACAGGTGCCGTAGCTGCCCTGATCCCTGATTAGTGACACACGCTGTCTTTCCCTCAGATCATACTTTGTTGGCACCGTTGATACACCCTCGGATTTGTCTGTCATAGTAAGCGTATTTGTCGCCGTATCAAAGCTGCAGGTCATATCCAAAAGTTTAGACAGCTTGTCTAAGCTTGCATAAAACTGTCCCTTATACTGTACAAAGCCATTGTCGTCTGCCAGCTTGAAATCAGCTGTCAGACTGTGCTTTTCCACCAGAAGCTCATTTTTATTGTATACATGTGCACTGCTGTTTAGTGCATCGCGAAGCATAGACACGGGAACCATTATATTCCTGTTCTCATCCATATACACATGCTCATCCTCGCTCGTATACTCCTTATTTTCTATCCTAAGCCTGATGGTGGTTCCATTTACATCAGCAGCCACAAGCGGACTCCATATAGTATTATCTATCTGTGCTCCTCTGAACGCGCCAAGTGTAGAGCTGTCCTTTGCATATATGTAAAAATTAGACACAAAGATAAGTGCCAAGATGAATGTAAATGCAATATATCTCTTTGAATATTTCATATACCCTGCTAATCCTTTTTCCTTCTCGGAGGCTTAGGCCCCATAAACTGAATAAAAATATGTCTTTATCATACCATTGTAGATTTTCCTGTTTTTGTCAGCTTTTCTGCCGATATAGCGCTCTGTATCCTCATAGCTCGTAATCAGATACATCGACCATGCATCAAGCCTCTTATAAGCTTCTCCAATCTGTGAATACAGTGCCGGGAGCGCTGATTTCTCCTCGAGTCGCTCACCGTATGGAGGATTTGAGATAATAAATCCGTACTTCTTCGGGTGATGCAGGTCGGCCACAGCCCTCTGCTGGAAATGAATCATGTGCTCCACTCCGGCTCTCTTGGCATTTTCCCTGGCTGCAGCCACCACATCAGGGTCAATGTCATAGCCCTGGATGTCCACCTGCACATCCTTATCTATCATATCCTCTGCCTCCTGCACAGCCTCATACCACAGCTTTCTTGGTATGATATTGGTCCAGCTCTCAGCTGTAAACTCCCTGTTCATACCGGGTGCTATATTTGCTGCCATCATGGCTGCCTCTATCGGAAATGTACCACTGCCGCAAAACGGATCCACAAGTATTCTGTCTGCATGCCATGGTGTAAGCATGATGAGCGATGCTGCAAGTGTCTCAGTCAGCGGCGCCTTGCTCGTTGCCAGACGGTATCCTCTCTTGTGAAGGGAATCCCCCGATGTATCAAGTGTCACCATCACCTCATCCTTGTACAGAAAAACCCTTACCGGATACTGTGCTCCGTCCTCCGGGAACCAGTCAATGTGATAAGACCTCTTCATTCTCTCAACCATAGCCTTTTTCACGATAGACTGTATATCAGATGGTGAAAAAAGCTTACTCTTTATGGAAGAAGCCTTTTTCACCCAGAATCTGCCGTCCTTGGGAATATAATTTTCCCATGGGAGAGCCTTTACATTTTCAAAAAGCTCATCAAATGTGGCAGCCTTAAAGCGTCCTACCTGAAGTAATACTCTCTCTGCGCCTCTTAAGAATATATTCGCTCTGCATATAGCCTCAGCATCGCCCTCAAACGATACCCTGCCGTCCTCCACACGTGTTATCTCATATCCCAGATCATATATCTCCCTCTTGACTACTGCCTCAAGGCCAAAATGACATGGCACAACAAGCTCAAATCTATTCATATATTGTGTAACTGCCTTTCTATAATTGTACTTTACATTGTTATCTAATATTGTTGCATAAATTTCTAATTTTTTTAAATAGTTTCAGCCATATTTCTGCAACTTTTTTTTGATATCCGCACATAGCATTGTATCCACCTATGACTGTCGCTGTATCAAAACCGCGATTTCCCAGATATCTGGCCAGCTTCATGCTGCTTCCACCATGCGTGCAGTAAAAAATCACACTCTGTGACGCATCGAGTTCACTCTCATATGAATCCGTGATATCCATAGGCATACTGAGTGCGCCTTTCCAGTGCGACCTGTCATATTCCTCTCTTGTTCTTATATCTATAAGCAGTGCATTCATTTCTTTTTGCACCTTATAAAGCTCATCCGCATAAACTATTTTAAATTTCATACATCCATACGCCAAAATACGAATTTACATTATGATATTCATTTTATTATGAGATGTGAACTGCGATAAATCACCAAAATCATTACAGCCGGCGCTTTAGTACTTTAGCTCTTTAATAAATTAACTCGTTTTGTTAAAATTATATTATTTTGTGTTTCAAAGTATTGCTTTTTAATTACTGTTATTTTATAATGTTTCCGTAAGAGAGAAATCTTTTCAATGTTATACCTCTTATTAATTATTTATACTCCCCTCAAAAGAGCCGGTCACATGACCGGCTCTTTTATACTGCTTATATTTTTTATATTTATCAATCCAAAAGCATCTCATACTCTGTTAACGGCAGTGGCTTTGAATAATAAAAGCCCTGTATACTGTCGCAGTCTATATTCTTCAAAAACTCTACCTGCTCCTGACTCTCAACACCCTCGGCGGTCACGCAGATTCCCAGCTCCTTGGCCAGTGCTATCGTGTGCACAAGCAGCCTCTCACCATTTGAATCTCCTATATAGTCAATCAGGCTCTTGTCGATTTTGAGTGTATCAAAGCACTTCATATTGAGGGTAACAAGTGATGAATAGCCTGAGCCAAAATCATCCACCAAAAGTGGAAATCCATTGCCATGGAATTTATCCGCAATACTCTTGATTTCATCATTATCAACCGCTGCACTCTCTGTAATCTCTATAGGCACAAGATGTGTGTATATGCCGATTCTTCTTGCTATATCATGATATCTTTTAACCACAGACTCAAAGTACAGGCTCGCTCTGGACAGGTTGATTGAGATAGGGACTATTTTTTTCCCTTCATCAAGCCATCTTCTCTGATGTGTACACACCTCGCGGAACACATACTCATCAAGCGCCTTAATCATGCCGTTTCTTTCAAAAAGCGGTATAAATTTGGATGGCGGAATAATCTCATTATTTTCTCTTCTCCACCTGACAAGTCCCTCTGCACCGACCAGCTTGTTGGTCTTTGGAGCATACTTGGGCTGATACCATATCTCAAAATGATTGTCATTTAAATCCCTGTAGAAGTTATCCTCCATCTGCTTTTCTTCGACAATCCTTTCTGTATCGGCCTGACTGTATATCTGATAGAGCACGTCCTTCCGCTCCTTGATCCGATTCTTGGCAAAGTTGGCCTCGCCGTATGCTTCCTCAACCTTTTTGCCCGGCTCCCATTTTGTCACACCAAAGTATGGCTGAATCTTTGGAATCTTTAAGGATTCTGAAACCTTAATAAGCTGTAAATTGATGGTCTCTATCTTTCTGATAACCTTATTTATCTTGTCATCCGCAAAGAAAATAACAAATCTGTCTGCATTTATATGACCTGATATGTCATTATATCCTACAACACCGCGTATATTTTCAGAAATCCATCTAAGCGCCTCATCGCCCTTTGCCACACCACAGATGGAGTTCACTATCTTGAAGGAGTGAATATCCATGGAAATCAGATATCCTGATACGTTTCTGTCACGCAGCTTCTTTTTAAAACTCTCGTAATTGTTGCCTCCGGTCACTGCATCCACATACGCTATACGCTCAAGCTCTCTTTGCTTCTCCGGGCTTATATCCGAAAAGCCCGCTATCATCTTGTGCAGCTCTCCCACGCCAGACACATTGACAAACTTTGCTCTGCAATACTGTACCTGTCCATCCCTCACGATGCGGTAATCATGCTGATAGGTATCCTTTATCAAAAACTGCCTGCGCAGATTATTAATTGATGTCTCTAAAAGCATGTGAAGCTTATCCTCTTCTAAGACGATAGCATTTACATACTGTTCCATCATCTCATTATAGCCCGGTTTTGACTCAAGCACTTCTCCAAACATAGCACGGACAGAAGGATTCATCCTGTACGGATACATCTTATTGTTGTCTACATCTACATAGTAGATACTGTTGAAGTTGCTTCCTAAAGCATTCACCATCTCACTCTCGTTAAGGCGCTCATCAAGCTGCTCAGCAAGCCCTATTGCCTCAACTGTTCTGCCATCATCATCAAAGCAAATCGACTTGAATGATATCCTGTAGGTATCTGTTCCTTCTTTGGCATGCAGTACTACAGTAGCAAATTTTTCTCCCTCTGCAATCTGTTCAACAGCCTTCAGCAGATTGTTCCTGTCAACCATGCTGTCTATAAACGGATTGTTTTTAATATCCACATTTTTCTCTTCTGAGTCATCTAATGAATCCTCTGATAAAAAAGACCTCAAACGGCATTCCTGCGGAAAGCACTTAAAAACATACTTTCCCCAGGATGCGAATGCGGTCTTTATATCCATCTCTATATTGTTTTCATCATCAAATCTATTACTCATAATAATTCCCACAAAAATAAATATTATTAAAACTTTTTCATATTTATCACTACTATATCATTAGCAAGTCATTTCGTAAAGTTTTGTTTTTACTAATTTTGTTCTTTTTGTGTATTTTATGAATACATGTTTTATTTTATAGCGTCGAGTGCGTTTGAGATATCTGCAATCAAATCCACCTTGTCCTCAAGACCTAAGCTTATTCTGATAAGCTCTGCCGGCACTCCTGCTTCCTTAAGCTGCTCATCATTCATCTGACGATGCGTGCTTGTTGCCGGATTTAAGCAGCAGGTTCTCGCATCTGCCACATGTGTCTCGATTGCGCCAAGCCTTAATGCCTTCATAAATGCAGACGCTGCCTCTCTGCCGCCCTTTAAGCCAAATGATACGACTCCGCAGCCTCCGTTTGGAAGATACTTCTGTGCTCTCTCATAGTATTTGTTTGAAGGAAGCCCTGAGTAGTTTACATAGGCAACCTTTGGATGATTTTCCAAAAATTCAGCCACTGCCTGTCCATTTTCCACATGCTTTGGCATACGCACATGAAGTGACTCAAGGCCAAGATTCAGCATAAATGCATTCTGTGGTGACTGCATAGAACCAAAATCGCGCATAAGCTGTGCTGTACATTTGGTGATGAACGCACCTTCCTTGCCGAATTTCTCTGCATATGTGATGCCATGATAGCTGTCGTCAGGTGTGCACAGTCCCGGATATTTATCTGCATGTGCCATCCAGTCGAATTTGCCGCTGTCTACGATTGCTCCGCCGAGTGTGGCTCCGTGTCCGTCCATGTACTTTGTGGTAGAGTGTGTGACAATATCTGCGCCCCACTCAATTGGTCTGCAGTTTACAGGTGTCGGGAAGGTATTGTCCACTATAAGCGGTACTCCGTGCTCGTGTGCCACCTTTGCAAAAAGCTCTATATCAAGCACCGTAAGCGCAGGATTGGCAATAGTCTCACCAAACATAAGCTTTGTGTTCGGTCTGAATGCTGCATTCAGCTCCTCCTCTGTAGCATCAGGAGATACGAATGTAGCTGTAATACCCATCTTTGCCATAGTTACCGCGATGAGGTTGAAGGTGCCTCCATAGATGGATGATGATGCCACGATATGGTCTCCGCACTCACATATGTTGAACATGGCATAGAAATTGGCTGCCTGTCCTGATGATGTGAGCATGGCAGCAGTGCCACCCTCCATAGCTGCGATTTTTCTTGCTACCGTGTCACAGGTTGGATTCTGCAGTCTGCTGTAGAAATAGCCCTCTGCCTCAAGGTCAAAAAGCTTTCCCATGTCCTCGCTTGTGTCATATTTGAATGTAGTTGACTGAATAATCGGAATCTGTCTCGGCTCTCCGTTTCCGGCTGCATAGCCTGCCTGTACACACTTTGTACCTATACTGTATTCTTTCATTGTGCTTCTCCTTTATTATGTTAATGTTTCAGATGGATATAGTATATTACATTTGGCGCGTTTTGACAAATTCTTCAAATCGTGGAAGTGTGAGAGTAATTTTACCGTACTCAGAGGTATCTATAACCCCCTTTCTTTTGAGCCGGTCTCTATATACCGAGAATAATCCTGAATTCATATCCAGTTTTTCTCTGATTTCTTTTACCTTTTCTTCACCACTTACTGATATTTCCAACAATATTTTTTTATCAAGCTCTGACAGCTCCGACCAGATTTTACTGTACACATACTCATCAAGGCACTGATCATATTCCGGTAAAATATCTTCTATCGTGTGATCATCCCTGTTTTCCCAGTAAAGATATCCCAATACCTGGAATGCAAAAGGATATCCCTTTTGTAAGAGCTGCCATTTTTGTCTGCCTCTCTTTGATCCAGTTCAAAAATATCCATATAGTGTTTCCTGACTGCTGTAAAGCTAAGTGGCTCAAGCATTATCTTAGGCGCCCTGTACAAAAATGTAAGTGCCTTGTCGTTCTGCAGATCATATATATTTTCAAACAGCCCGTCATAAGCAGAAAAATAGGATAATCCTGTCTCAGAAATATCTGAAATGAACTGACAAATACTTTTACAAATTCACAGTTCATAACCTCATCAACTGAAATGAGTAACCGCTTATTATGTTTCTTTATATTTTCAAGCATCAATTCCAGCACATTTTCTATATCCGTAACCGGTGCTGCATTTTCTATGGAAACGCCCAGTCCAAACGCTGAAAAATCCAGTTTTGCATTGACAAATATTTTATTCATCTGAGGCATACTGTAAATCTTAGCTGCAAGGCTCTGAAGCATATCTCTCGTAGGGTTAAGCTCAACTGTCAGCCATTCCTCATCCTTCTTTATCTCTGATACTATATTGGTCATCATAACCGTTTTGCCCGATCCCCTTACCCCGGTTATCATAAAAAGCTGGTTTGCAGGATTTTCTGACCTAAATGTCTCTACTATCTGATTGGTCTGTGAGATTCTTGATATATATTGCAGTGGTTTTTTCCCGAATGATAATGTAAATGGATTTTGCATTTTGTTTTCCCCTTATATAACTTTATATAACTTTTTGTTTCGTATATAAGTTTATATAACCTTATATAACTTTGCATTTATTATATAACTTTATATAACTTTTGTCACCATAAATTCTTAATCTTTAAAAGCATCTTTATAAGATATTTTATCTACCAGCGCTTCATAACTGCTATCATCAGCTTGTACGATCTCTCTGACATTGTGCTGCTCTAATGCTGCTGTTGTTTTTTCACCTATTGAGTATGCTGTTTCCACGTATGCATTCTCCGGCAGCATATGAAAAAATCTTTCCACATTTGATGCGCTTGTAAAAACAGCTTCACTTACCATGTTTCCAATGCTTTCAGGAATACTCTCATATGCCTGCTCATTTACATATGCATCAATCTTTTCTAATTCACATATTTCTTTAAGCCCTGCCTCAATGTCAGGTGAAGCCTCCTTTGCCGAGAAAATGCAGACTTTGATTTCATCATTATCGCCCATATACGAACTCAATTCTCCTGCAAGTTCTTTTCCGGTCTGTTCCATAGGAATAACATCTGCCTTTATATGGTGCTTTGCAAGCTCTTTTTCTGTAGCTTTTCCCACCACTGCAAACCTTGCATTTGCTATAAGCCTGATGTCTGCCCCTGCCAGATCCAGATTATAGAAAAATGATCTTACACCATTTTTGCTTGTAAAAACTATCCAGTCTGCCGATCTTACCTTATCGGCAAATTCAGGAATTATTATCGGGTTTATTATGCCTGTCTTAACCGGTGTAATGTCTGCTCCAAGCTGCTGTAATTTTGCTATCAATTCGTTTGTTTTGATATACGGTACTGTGATTTTTCTTCCAAACAGTGGTCTTTTTTCAAAGAAATCCAGCCTGTCATTCAGTGAAACCACATCTCCCACAACGATTATAGCCGGTGATGTCAGCTTTGCTTCCTCAATCTTTTCTCCGATATCCGCAAGCGTTCCTATACATTTGCGCTGCGCGGCAAGTGTGCCGTTCGATATCACTGCTGCCGGAGTATCCGCTCTTCGTCCTGCTTTCATAAGCCCTGTTGCAATGCTTTTTACATGCGCAAGTCCCATCAAAAATACACAGGTGATTGTCTCATCTGTAAGAAGGGAATAGTCTATATCTGCCTCCTCATCCCTTCTGCTGTGCGCAGTGATGACCTGAAAGCCTTTTGCTATGCCTCTGTGTGTGATAGGTATTCCTGCAGCCGCAAGCGCTGCAACCGATGAACTGACACCCGGTACCACTTCTACCTCCACATTTCTATCTACCAGGTAGAGAGCTTCCTCTCCGCCTCTTCCAAAGACATACGGATCTCCGCCCTTTAACCGGACTACAAGCTCATGATATTTTGATTTCTCGTACAAAAGCTCGTTTATGGCATCCTGCCTCATGACATGCTTGTGATTTTCCTTGCCCACATAAATAAGCTCACAGCCTGCCTTTGCCATTGAAAGAAACTCTGGTGATGACAGCCTGTCATACACCAGACAATCCGCCTGTTTTATATATTTTTCTCCTTTTAAAGTGAGCAGGCCCGTATCTCCCGGTCCTGCTCCAACTAATACTACTTTTCCTGTGTTTTCTCTCATGATTTTCCTAATTATTTTCCAATTTATACCGAATATCGTGCACCGCACGCTCCACAATATTGTTTTTGTCTGATGTCATATCCCATACCTGCTCTGTCCTTGCAAGCTGTTTTCCATCCTCTGAGCCAAACATCGCAAGAAGCTTTAGCCTGTTATTTTTGTTGCTGTCATTACCGCGGTCTTTTTCACTTACAATATCACAGTATGCAGCCACAGGCAGATGACAGTTTCCACCGATTCGCTTTAAAAATTCTCTCTCAATGCCTGCGCACAGATTGGTTTTCTCATCTGACAAAGCATCAAGCTTTGCCATCAGCTTAGCATTGTCAGCACGTAGCTCAAGCGCCAGTGTGCCCTGTGCCGGAGCCGGAATCATATCATCCTCCGAAAAGTACTGTGTGATCTCAGAATCTCTTCCGATACGCTTTATTCCCGCCGCTGCAAGTACGATTCCATCCAGCCTGTATTCGTTATACTTATTCTGTTTTTCGTTAGCTATCTCATTGTTATTTACAGTATTATCGGCAATCTCTTCATATATAATTTCACCATCATATAGCTTACGAAGCCTCGTATCGATATTTCCGCGTATGCCAACCACCTTAAGGTCAGGACGCAGCTTTAAAAGCTGATACTTTCTGCGCTTGCTTCCGGTTCCTATCACGGCACCATGAGGAAGCTCATCCAGTGAAGCGGCATTTTTTAGCACCAAAACATCCCTTGGATCTTCACGCTTCCATGCCTTTGCAAATGTAAGCCCTGCTGCCGGTTCATCAGGCATATCCTTCATGGAATGGACTGCCATATGAATCTTTTCCGCTAAAAGCTCATCCTCTATCTCCTTTACGAAGATACCCTTTGAGCCAATCTTATCGAGTGCCTTTTTCTGCTCTAAATCGCCTGTTGTCTTTATGATAACAGCCTTAAAATCATCATCCGGATATGCTCTTTTTAACTTATCTATCACGTAATCAGTCTGAACAAGAGCAAGCTTTGAGCCTCTCGTTCCTATTAAATACCTCATTTTACTCTCCTACGGATCATGCCATTTTCCATTTATCATTTATAAATGAACAACAACTTAAAATCTGTAATACCATACTTTAAACTATATTTCCGGAATCCTTCCATTATCAATAGCTGCACACAATATTTCTTTAAACACACGCTTTCTCTCGGCTTCCGTGTCATATTGCGCTATTACTCTTTCGCGGATCTGTCCCATGTATTCGTTCAGCTCACCAAGAAACGGAGTAAGAATCTCCTGCTCTTTGTCTTTCAGATACTGAGTCAGCACAGGGCTGTTTCCTCCGCTCGAAAATGCCGCAACAAGATTCTTTTCCTTTATGTATGACGGAAAAATAAAGCTGCAATCAGCCTTCTGATCGACCGCATTTACCATGATGCCATTAGCTTTGCAATACTCTGCAATCTCATGATTTAAAGCATTGTCATCAGTGGCAGCGATAACCATTTCCATGCCGTCACAGTCTTTTTGATTAAACTTTCTTTTATAATCGTAATTCTGTCAGCTGCATCTGAATCCGTCTTATTGTTTTCTATATTTGCCGTATATGAGCCCGTTTTATCCTCGCTTGCTATATCATCAATTGTAAGCTTTCTCAGCTCATCACATATATTCTCTGCTACAACCGTGACCTTCGCGCCAAAATCCAGCATTACAATCACCTTGCGGTATGCCACATTTCCACCGCCGACGATCAGACACTCTCTTTCCGTCATATCCACAAACATCGGAAAATACGCCATTTTTATCTCCCTGTAATACCATATCCATACTTTATTTCATATATATTTCATGCCTTATTTTATACTTTATTATACGCTTTATGCTTTATTTTTTGCCTTATGCTTCACACTGTATCCATTGAGCATTCCTTCAAAAACAGGACGAAGCTTGGCAGAAAACACTGCTGCCGATACGCATAATATAAAGTCCGGTGCAACAGTTATCAGACAGTAATCCACTATTACGATGCCCCAGCTGACAGGTGTTGCCGCATAGAAATTCTTCATGCAGTAAAAATATATTGCTCCAACTGTATAATATGCCACCAGTCCGACCGTTGCCGGAAGAATGAGTGTAAACGCATTGGTCTTTTTAAGTTTTTCTGTGATAGCTCCGATTAAAAATGCTGCAAGCACAAAGCCTAAGAGGAATCCAAAGCCCGGTCTTAAAATGTATGTAGGACCACCGCCTGCCGCAAATACAGGCACTCCCACCAGTCCGATGCACAAATATACTATCACGCTAAGCGATGCCAGCTTTGCCCCGAGCAGAAATCCCGCCATCAGCACAAAGAACCACTGTAATGTAAAATGCATGGTGTACATAGGAAGCGGAATATCAATCTTGATAAATGCTCCAACTGCTATAAGTGCCGCAAAAAGTGCACATGTTGTAAGTTCCTTCGTTTTTAATTTCATTTTCGAACGCTCTTTCGTTTTATTAAATATACATGCTATAATAACATCTTTCTCTAAAAAAGAAAAGCCATCTTCGATGAAGCTGACTTTTCTTTGCAGCTTTCGCTGCGACTCAAAACATTAACATATGATTTAGAAGTAATATTCATCAGAATATATTCGTAAATCCTCTTTCGTGACCTGTCCACCCTCGATATGAAACGAGTTGATTACAGGATTTTCTGCCATAAGCGACATTATCATGTAGCTCGCATTTGGATCATATGCAAGCTTTATATCCTCATCCGATGGCCTTGAAGGGCTAGACGGATGTGAATGCCAGTTGCCAAGCGGCTTAAGGCCGTTTGCTCTCATGTCCTTTATGGCTGCCAGCTGCTCCTTTGGATCCATTGTGAAATGGTCCTCGGCATGGTCTGTATTCGTCAGGTAATATACCTTTGTGATGAGACGACCGTTTTCGTCCTCACTGCCTGCTATCAGACCGCACGCCTCCTCCGGCAGATGCTCTTTAGCATATTTTGCTTATTTCATCCAGAAACGGATATTTCATTCTTATGATACTCATATCGTTCCTTTCCTTACTGTCTTTTATTCCTGTGTACGAGGTGCATCAAATCTGCCCGCTGTCTCCTCGCAGACCTCCTGCTCGTAGTCGATTGGCTCGAGAATAGTCGGATGGTCGCCACAGACTGCACAGTTGTGTGTATCCTTTGGAAGCTTAATCTTGTGGAACTCCATGGTGAGTGCATCATATGTAAGCAGATATCCTGTGAGCAGCTCTCCAACACCGATTAAATACTTGATAGCCTCCATAGCCTGAAGCGAACCGATTACTCCGCCCATAGCTCCGATAACACCTGCCTGCTTACATGTAGGCACTGCATCCTTTGGTGGCGGATTCTTGAATACACATCTGTAGCAAGGTCCCTCTCCCGGCACATATGTCATGAGCTGACCCTTGAAACGGATGATTCCTGCATGTGAAAACGGCTTTTTCTCAAGCACACATGCATCGTTGATTAAGAACTTTGCCGGGAAATTGTCAGTTCCATCGATGATGAAATCATAATCCCTGATAAGCTCTCTGATGTTTGACGCATCTACAAACATACGGTATGTATTGACCTGAACATCCGGGTTCATGGCGTTCATTGTCTCTTTTGCTGACTTTACCTTGGCTTTTCCCACATCGGCTGTTCCGTGGATAATCTGTCTCTGCAGGTTGGATAAATCTACCTCATCCGCATCCACAATACCGATTGTGCCAACTCCTGCTGCCGCAAGATACATGGCTGCCGGAGCTCCAAGTCCGCCGGCACCGATAATAAGCACCTTGCCCTTTAATAATTTCTTCTGACCTTTAACGCCCACCTCATTAAGGATAATGTGGCGTGAATAGCGTTCGATCTGCTCATCAGTCATTGCCATTAGCATCCACCTCCCATGAAGTAAAGGAACTCTACATTGTCGCCATCCTTAAGCACTGTCTTTGGCTTATCCTCTGTGGCAACAAATTCCTCATTTATTGAAACTGTTACATACTCAGGCATATCTACATTCTCAAGCTCGATAAGCTCCGGTAATGTAAGTCCATCCTTATATTCTTTCTTCTCTCCTGCTACTGTGATAGTCATTTTATTTCCTCCTGTGTCACAGATTGTGGTATCTGTATGTGTTATTATCCTGTATCAGACTGCTTTATATAATAATCTAAAAACTATAATAATTCTTCTACCCACGCCTTCAAATCGGCAGGCTTTTGTGCGCCGACCTTTCTGTCTAAGACCTCTGCGTCTTTTACGAAAAGCAGTGTCGGATTCGCAGTCACCTCATACTCATCAGCGAGCTCTCCGTCAAAGTTTGTGTTGACCTTGTATACGTGAAGCTTATCCTCATAATCATCCTCGATATCTCCGAGAACCGGTGCCAGCTTCTTGCAGGCCACACATGAATCCGAGTAAAAATCAACAATTACCGGAAGCTTGCTTTTTAATACTTTTTCATCGAAATCAGCCTTTGAAATTCTTGCTGCCATGATTAGTCCTCAACCTTTCTGACGTAAAGAGTGTATGTTCCATCCTCGTTGTCCTCGAGCTTAAGTATCTTGTGTCCCTCTTCCTTCATGCTTCTTGGAACATTCTGTACCGGCTCTCCATCATTCATACGGATTGCAAGCACCTCACCGTCATCTAATTCCTCTATTGCTACCTTTGCCTTTACAAATGTAAGAGGGCAAACCTTGTCAGTTATATCTACCTGATCGTCGAATGCTATATCTGCCATTTTGCATCTCCCTTCCTATACTCATATTTATTATATTTTTGCCGTAACCGTTGTTGTTTATGCATGCCGGATATTTCCTGCTATACATGGGGATTATTTACCCTCGTATGCTGCCTGAATCTCTTTTTTTGAACTCTTCCTCGCCCACTCTCTGAAGAGTAAGTCTGAAACGCTCACCACCGTTTGCATGCTTCTCGAAGAAACTAATTGCTGCATCTGTCACTCTGAAAAGAGTTTCCTTGTCGCGGATAATCGGAACAAGCTGCTCTCCTTTATAGATGTGGTTTCCGAAAAGTCCTCCAAACGATACGATATATCCCGGAGTTCCCTTCCATGCATCTGTCGGACAGCTCTTTACGCAGCGCGCACAGTTGTTACATTTGTCTCTGTCGATGACAATCCTGCCATCCTCCATGCTAAGTGCACCTTCGCGGCATGCCTTCACACATACACCACACTGGATACACTCGTCATGGCTGCACTCCACTGTCATGCCGCCCTTGATTCCGACATCATTTTCCTCTGCCTTTAAGCAGTTGTTCTGACAGCCTGTAACACCAAACTTGAACTTGTGAGGAAGCTCTCTTCCGAAGTATCTTTCATCAAGTTCCTTAGCCAGAGTGTATGTATCGATACATCCGCTAGGACAGATTTCTGAGCCCTGACACGCTGTGACAGTACGTACTCTTGGTCCGCAGACACCTGTTCCTACACCGCCCTTTGCAAGCTCTTCTTTTACCACATTGATATCCTCAACCTTGATAAAAGGAATCTCAATACCCTGACGCGATGTCATATGAACATATCCGTGTCCGTATTTCTCAGCAACCTCTGCTACTGTTTTGATATTTTCTGCTGTAAGATTTCCTCCTACAACCGCAATTCTAAGCGAGAAACAGCCCTTTTGCTTCTGTCTCATGAATCCGCCCTTTTTTAGGGCCGCGTAATCAACTTTCTCCGCCATTTTTAATCTCCTTATTGTGTAAATATGTTAATGTTTTGTTTTATATGTAAATGCATATGCACGCTCTCATTTGCATACACATTGATACCTTATTATGATGGCTTAATCAGCTATATTTGCAAAAGCCTGTGCAAAATCATCCTTGAGGTCATCTATATCCTCGATACCCACACTGACTCTTATAAGATCCTCAAATACTCCTGCATCCTCCTTCTGCTTATCTGTGCTGTGAAGACTGATTGTGGAGCCCGGATGAATGACAAGTGTCTTTGTATCTCCGATATTGCTGAGTGTGTATGGAATCGTCAGACTGTCTATAAATTTAAATGCCTTTTCCTTGCTGCCAACCCTGATTGTAAGGATTGCTCCATAGCCGTTTGTGAGCTGTTTTTTTGCTATTTCATGCCATTTACTGCTCTCAAGCCCCGGATAATTAACCTTTATGTCAGGATAATTGTTTTCTATCCACGACGCAAGCTCGAGTGCATTAGAGCATTCTCTTTCCATTCTAAGACCGAGTGTCTCAAGTCCTATAATATTTAAGTATGCATTCACCGGAGCTAAACAGGCACCCATATTTCTGAAAAGACTGTTTCTCAGCTTTGCGACAAATGCCATAGGTCCATACTTCACATAATCTGCAAACCCTGGGTATCTGTTCTTGTCCCATTTGAACTTACCTGAGTCTGTCAGAATACCACTGATTGCATTGCTGCTTCCATTGATATATTTGGAAGATGAATTGACCACGATATCAGCTCCATGCTTTAAAACCTGTATCAGGTAAGCTGTCGATGTGGTATTGTCAACTACAAGCGGTATATCATGTGCGTGTGCTATCTCTGCAAGCTTCTCAATATCTGTGACATCCAGACAGGGATTACCGATAGTCTCTGCAAAAATCAGTCTGGTATGCTCATTGATACTGTCCTCTATCTGCTGCCAGTTGTTGTTCTCGACATATCTGGTTGTGATGCCGAAGGCCTCAAGATCATGGAACAAATCTATTGTGCCACCGTAGAGGCTGGCGCTTGAGATGAGCTCATCTCCACTGCTTAGTATATTTAAGAAGGTATTCATCAGTGCCGCCATGCCTGATGCGCATGCCACCGATGCTATTCCTCCCTCGAGCTTTGTTATTCTGTTCTCAAAAGCTGTAATCGTAGGATTGGCAACTCTTGTGTAACAGTAGCCCGGAGCTTTGTTTTCAAATATTTTTTCCAGATCAGCCGCGCTCTCCTGCTCGAAGGCGCTTGTCTGATATACCGGTGGCAGTGTAGAGCCATTTGTCTCTTTTGTCACGCCGGCATGAAGTAAGCTTGTATTAAATCTCATTGTTTTCTTCTTCTCGTTAATTCTTACATAGTCTATTGTGTTACTAGGAATTGATGAGATTATTATACAAACGTGTGTGTTGAAAGTCAATGCTATCAGTTATACAAATTATTTGTGCGTGGTTATATATTTTGTTTATAGCCATTAATGTCCCTTAAATACTCTGCGGCTGTCGTTGCGGCATTTGCTCCGTCAGATACTGCGGTTACCACCTGACGCAGTGTCTTGGTACGGACATCTCCCGCCACATACAGTCCCGGCTGGACGCTTCTATCATGGTCACCATTTTTTGTTGCAGCATATGTGATGCCGTCCTCACCTGCCACTACATATCCTCTCTCATCAAGCTGCACCAGATTCTTTATAAGCTCTGACTGCGGTACTGAGCCATATGCCACGAATACTCCGTCTACAGCCAGTGTCCTGCCACTTTTAAGCTTTATGCCTGTTGGCTTTTTTTCTCCATATATTTCTGTCACTGTTTCGTTTAGGACAAGCTCTACATTTTCTTTCTGCTTTAAGAGCTCAACTGTGCTCTGTGCACCGCGGAAGCTGTCTCTTCTGTGAACAAGATAGACCTTCTCACATATATCGGACAGATATAATGCATCATCCAAAGCGGTATCTCCGCCGCCCAGCACTGCGGCTGTCTTTCCTTTATAGAATGCCCCGTCACAGATTGCGCAGTAAGATACTCCCTTTCCGGTATACTCATCCTCTCCCGGCACTCCTGCCTTTCTCGGATATGCTCCTGCGGTATAGATGAGCGCTCTTGCCTCTGCTATCGTGTCATCATCGAATTTCACTCTGTATATCACTGATTCTTCTTTCTCACCATTTTGCACTGCTTCTATCTGCACTGCTTCTTTTTCGATAAATTCTACATCAAGAGACACTGCATGCTCCCTGAATTTTTCTCCCAGGTCGTATCCGTTTATGTTTGGAAGCCCCAGATAGTTGTTCACATTTCCGCTCTCGGCTATCTGGCCTGTCCCCTCGTATTCTTTTTCTGCTACTGCCACATTCAGATTGGCTCTCTTTGCATATATTGCTGCAGACAGTCCTGCCGGACCACTGCCTATTATTATTATATCAAACATGGAATTGGTTCCTTTCATCGTCCATTGAATTTTTTCGGTAACTTATTATATACATTATCCTTAAAAAATACAATAATACCGCCTGCTTTTATAAAACACCTTTATAAAAACAAGCGGTATCAATTTTATCTATCGTATATACATCCTGGCCTCATAAGGTCTGAGCACTGACATATCAGAGGTATCCTTATAATTTGATATCAGCACCTCCATGCCCTCACACTCCTTTGCAAGCGGCATTGGTATCTCCTTGTCAAAGAAATTGCACACAACAATCATGGTTTTTTCTTCATTCTTTCTGCTGTATGCAAAAATATTCTCATCATCCTCAAGTAAAAGTGTGAATTTACCATCAACAAATACCGGATAATCCTTTCTCAGCTGAACAAGCTTCTTGTAGCAGCTAAAGATTGAATCAGGGTCATCCACCTGTGATTTGGCATTTATTTTGTCGTAATTGTCATTTACTTTTATCCAAGGTGTTCCTGTGGTGAAGCCGGCATTTGCCGAGTCATCCCACTGCATAGGTGTCCTTGCATTGTCACGGCCCTTTGCGTAAATGGACTTCATGATTTCATCCTTTGAGTATCCTTTTTCAAGGCGCTCATGGTACATGTTTATGATTTCACAGTCCTTATAATCCTCGATATCATACTGTACATTTGTCATGCCCAGCTCCTCGCCCTGATAGATGTATGGTGTACCCTGCATGCCGTGCAGCAATATAGCAAGCATCTTTGCAGATTCCACTCTGTACTCCCTGTCATTGCCCCATCTTGACACGATACGCGGCAGGTCATGATTGTCCCAGAACAGACTGTTCCAGCCACAGTTGTAGAGCTCATTCTGCCAGTGAGCCATTATCTTTTTGAGCTTTTTAAACGGAAGCGGTGCAAGGTCCCATTTCTCGCCGCCATCCTTCTGGTCAAGCCCTATGTGCTCAAACTGGAACACCATAGAAAACTCGCTGCCATCCGGATTGCTGTAAAGCTTTGCACGCTCTGTGTCTGCGCCCCATGCCTCACCCACGGTAATCAGGTCGCCCTTCTGGAATGTCTCCCTGCTCAGTTCCTTAAAATATTCCTGAAGCCTTGGTCCATTTATGGTGATTCTCTTGTCCGGCTCTTTTGCTATCTGGTCGATTACATCAAGTCTGAAGCCGCCGACTCCCTTGTCCATCCACCAGAGAATCATATCGTAGATTGCTCTTCTGACCTTTGGATTCTCCCAGTTTAAATCCGGCTGCTCCGGTAAAAACTGATGGAAATAATACTGTCCGATTTCCGGCACATATTCCCATGCGCTTCCACCGAAACAAGCCTTCATATCACTTGGCGGCACGCCTTCATCTCCGTCTCTCCAAATATAGTAGTCATGGTATGGATTGTCCTTGCTCTTTTTTAGCCTCCTTGAACCACCTGTGCTCGTTTGAAGAATGATTTAAGACAAGATCCATCATAATCCTTATATTGTGCTTCTTTGCCTCGTTTATGAGCTCCTCCATATCATCGAGACTGCCAAACGTCGGATCAATATCCCTGTAATCCGAAATGTCATAACCGTTGTCCGCCTGCGGTGATTTGAATACCGGCGAAAGCCATATTGCATTGATTCCAAGCGTCTCAAGATAATCAAGTCTTTTGATGATACCCTGTAAATCACCAAAGCCGTCTCCGTTAGAATCCTGAAAGCTCTTTGGATAAATCTGGTAAACTACCGCCTTTTTCCACCATTTTTCGTTATTGTTTTTGCTCATTATGCCCTCCTTGTCTCTTCATTATCTCTTTTAGTTATCTCTTTTAGCTGTCTCTTTTTGTAAAAATTCAGCCTGGTTTCTTTAATGCTGTATCAAATTATGCTATTTTACAAGCACCACCAAAACCTCACAGCTTTCAAGCTTAAGCTCGGATGCTCCCACTGAGACAGTGCTCTTTTCAGCATCATTTGTGTTGGACAAAAGTACCTTTTTCACACTGCCATCCAGCCTGATTTGTGCCTCTTTACTGCCAAAATTTGCCACAACCAGCACGCGCTTATTTTCATCCTCTCTGTAATAAGCCATGATGCCATCTGTATCCTCATATGCCGGAACACATCTGCCGTAGGTGAACAGCTCCTTAAATTCATCTGACTTTCTGAGTGCCACAAGCCTTCTGTAATAGTTCAAAACAGATGAAGGATCCTTTTCCTGCGCCGCAACATTGATAGCCTTATAGTTTTCATTGACCTTAAGCCATGGCTTTGCTGTGGTAAAACCGGCATTTGCCTCATCACTCCACTGCATAGGTGTCCTTGCATTATCCCTGCTCATCCTTCCACAGGCTGCAAGTGCCTGCTCCTTTGATAAGCCTGCTGCAAGTGCTGCCTTGTACTGATCCTTTGTGCTGATATCGTCATACTCATCTATACTGTTCCATTTTGCATTTTGCATACCGATTTCCTGTCCCTGATATATAAACGGAATGCCTCGAAGCAGTACGCTGACAGTTCCTAACATCTTTATTCCGGCAGGATTTTGAGCATGCTTTGGTAAAAATCTTGAGGCACCTCTCGGCTCATCATGATTTTCTATAATATTGGCCTTGAAGCCGTACTTTTCTGTCTCAAGCTGTGAACCAAGAATGGTCTTTCTCCATGTGTCAAAATCTATTTCCGGTGCATCATACCAGCCATGCTCTCCATCACTTAAGCACTGTGCACAAAAATCAAATATCGTTGAAAAATGCCCATTCTCACCGATAAACTCCGGCAGCTCCTCAGGCTTCATATTGAATACCTCGCCAACCGTAAATGCATCATACTTCTTAAATGTATTGTTCTTTAATTCCTCTAAGAGCTCTCCGACACCTTCTGCACTTTCAACCATCTTGTAGCAGGCAGCCAGTCCGTCCTCTGCATCCGGCTCAAAATCAGGGAAATCGAGATTTTTCTTTATATTGATTATCGCATCTATTCTAAATCCTGACAAGCCCTTATCCAGCCACCAGTTAATCATCTCATAAAGCTTTTGTCTTAGCTTTTCATTCTCCCAGTTTAAATCCGGCTGCTCCTTCGCAAACATGTGCAGATAATACTTGTCCGTGCCCGGCACCTTCTCCCAGCAGCTTCCGCCAAAATAAGAGCGGTAATTGCTCGGCGGATTGCCGTTTTTACCTTTTCTGAAATAAAAGTAATCAGCATACTCTCCATCCGGATCCTTAAGTGCCTTTTGAAACCATTCGTGCTTATCCGAGCAGTGATTTATTACCAGATCCATGATGATGTGCATATCACGCTTCTTTGCCTCGGCAAGGAGCTCATCAAACTCCTCCATAGTACCGAACTCTTCAGCTATCGCATAGTAATCAGATATGTCATAGCCCTGATCCACAAATGGCGATTTATATATCGGAGACAGCCATATGATGTCAATTCCAAGCGATTTTAAATAATCCAGCTTTGAAATGATACCTCTTAAATCTCCTATTCCGTCACCGTTTGTATCCAGAAAGCTCTTTGGATAAATCTGATATGCCACCTTGTCATGCCACCATTTTCTCTCCATAATGTGTACCTCTTATCTAATCATAAATTTTGCACCTATTTACATCTTGAGAACTTTGTCTTGATGTATTATACTGCTATTATAGAAAGTGGTTAGTATAAATTCTTGCAATATTTTTTCATTTTATAACACAATACTGCTCTTATAATTTAAAGGGTATAATTTTAAAAGCTATGGAGAAACAACAATATGAAAAACAATAATCCGCCTGCCCTCGGGCAGAAAGAAAACGCAAAGCACGGAGAAGTATTTTTCCCCGTTCAGAAATATATAACAAGACTTGCAGCAGATTACCCTGTCATCACTACACACTGGCACGATGAGGCAGAGCTCACACTGATTACAAAGGGCTCATGCTCCTATCAGATTGATTTGCTCGAATATGAAGCAAAGGAAGGCGATATCATCTTTATCCCGCCACTGCTGCTGCATTCCATTTCAATAAGGGACTGCGACGAATTTTACTCGGAAACGTATGTATTCCATATCAATTTTTTAGGTGGAAACAATACCGATATATGCTCTTCAAGATATCTGACTCCGCTGATCAACCATGAGTTTGCCATGCCTTACCTGATTGCACCGAAGCATCCGGCATATTCATCCCTTTGCAAATGCTTCATGCGCATAACAAATCTATACTCCCGTCAGGAATTCGGCTATGAGCTGGCTCTAAAGGCATTTCTGCTTCAGGCAATATTTCTATTGCTGCAATACAGTGAAAAAAATGCTGATTTTGGTGTCAACACATCCTCCGATAAGCTCAAAAATGTGCTCGATTACATCGAGGTGCACTATGCCGAAAGCATCCAGGTTTCAGAGCTTGCCGGGCTTTGCTATTTCAGTGAATACCACTTCATGCGTTTCTTCAAAAAACACATGAACATGACCTGCGTGCAGTATATCAACAATGTGCGTCTTGAAAAATCCGTGGAACAGTTCGAGCGCGGCAACACCTCAATTTTAGATGTCTCACTGTCTGTCGGATTTCACAATCTGAGCTATTTTCACAGGGCATTTAAAAAGAGGTATCATATGACACCTCTTTCCTTTATCAAAAGCCTTGAATAACTATTTATTTGCACGCAATCACTCTGAGTATATACTCATATGACCTCTTTGCAGAGGATATGGAAAGCCTCTCCTCAGTCGTATGGATATCATACATGTCCGGTCCCATTGATATGCAGTCGAGTCCTTCAATCTTGCCGCTTAAAAGTCCGCACTCGACACCGGCATGAATAGCCTCAACTGTAGGCTTTTTGCCATACATCTCCTCAAAAATCCGTACCATATCCTCGCGGAGCTTTGAATCCTTCTTGTACTCCCATGCAGGATAATCTCCCTCAAATGTAACCTCTGCCGCAAAAGCGCCTGCTATGCAGACAAGCTGGTTCTTAAGGCTTTTTTTAGCCACACCGACAGAGCTTCTGACTGCGTATCTTAAAGTAACAGCAGCATCGTCTGATTTTAAAACTCCCAGATTAAGTGAAGTCTCAACAAGCTTATCTATTTCACGGCTCATTCTGATGATGCCGTTTGGCAATGCCTCGATAAGTGCGATAACCCTTGCGCTATCCTTTGCACTTATAGCTGACTCACTACAGTCAGTCTCCTCTGACACAGTAAGCTTAAGGTCAGGATCAGATGCCTTAAACTCCTCCGCAATCTCAGCTGCTGCCTGTTCTATCGAAGCTTTCACTGCCGCAGCCTCATCAGGTGCTACAATAATCTGCGCAGTACACTCTCTTGGAATGGCATTATCCTTTCTGCCGCCCTCTATAGAAGCTATAGCTACAGGTGCCGATGCGTCGCGAAGCAGTCTGGACATAAGAGTATTGGCATTGCCCCTTCCCTTATCAATCTCTGAGCCTGAGTGTCCGCCGGTGAGACCTGATAAGCTCACAGTGAGCTTTGTTCCGCTCACAGTCTCTCTCTCTACAGGCAGCTTCACATCGGCTCTGCATCCACCGGCGCAGCTTGCGAGCATCACGCCCTCCTCCTCGCTGTCCATATTAAGAAGCTTCTTTCCCTTAAGCATAGACACATCGATGCCTGTAGCACCCTCCATGCCGACCTCCTCGCATACAGTGCATACAAACTCAAGGCGTGGATGTGACAGGCTGTCATCGTCCAAAATAGCAAGCGCATATGCCACCGCGATACCGTCATCTCCACCGAGTGTAGTGCCCTTTGCCGAGATAAAATCACCATCTATCAAAAGGTCCAGGCCTTCCTCGTCCATATTCTTATCACAGTCAGGTGCCTTCTCGCAAACCATATCCATGTGCCCCTGCAGTATGATTGGCTCCACATCCTCATATCCTTCTGATGCTTCCTTTATGATTATCACATTGTGAAGCTCATCCTGGTAATGCTCAAGGCCTCTTGCCTTTGCAAACTCCACCAGATAATTACTGATTTTCTCTTCCTTGTATGATGGATGAGGAATACTGCATATATCCTCGAAAAACGAAAAAACGTTCTTTGGCTCTAAATCTGTTAATACTCTCATTTTACTCTCCTTAAAAAAAGTCTGCCGACGAATCCGCCGACAGACATATTATAACACAATCCGGTATTTAATTGTATATGTATTATTCAAGTCCAAATCTTCTCTTTACGGCATCGACAAGATAGTCGGCTGTCCCTCAAAGAGCTTATCCTGCAGCTCATCAGCCTGTGTACCAAAAATGTCAAATGGATTTGGTTGTTGGGGCCAAAAATATCTTCTCATATCTATAATGCATCTCTCACAATCATAAGTGCAAAGCCGAGCAGATTCTGTCCTCTCCACTTATCCATTTCCAGTCTTTTAGAATCTGTCATCGACAATCCAATTCCCCATATGCAGTCCCTCACAGCACATTCCGCTAAAACGGCATCTCCTGTAGCTTTTAATTTGGCTTTCAATTCTGGATTTTGAAATTTTGCACAAAGTCCATTGTAAACAAGAATCTGTCGCTTTCCATTCCAGATTGTTTCATTATAATTTGAAACCTTTCTTCCCAAAGCCTTAATTTGTGCAACATCTGTAGTTTCAAGAATCTTTTCCGCTATTTTTGTATCACCAAAACAAATTGCTTTTTGATACATCATGTACTGTTCCATCGATGAAAATCTTATTCCATCACATTCAAACTCACTTAAATACCAGTTACTTAGGTATCCATTTTCCTCATCCGGATTATGAAAACAAACCATACTCATTATAAGTCACCTACCTTTTCTTTTTTATTATTTTTCATATATGTGTTTATAAAATCTTCTGTATCACTATCCTAATAATAGGATTGCATCACAAAATCAAATAATTTACACTCCACTTACCTCTTCCGCAAGCTTCCTAACCTTACCTGCATCCGCACACTGATAGCAGTTTTTCATCGCTTCATCATACGAAAAATCCACTGCATTGCCCGCTGCTGTCACATCACACTTCCATGAACCACACGAGCTGTGCACCTGCGTAATTCCCGTGTATTCGATAAGTGCTCTCACATTGGTATCATTCACGCCGCTTCCTGCCAGAATAGTAATATCTTTTCCATATTGATTTTGAAGATGCTTAAGCTGTTTTCTGCCATCCCATACATTTACTGCTCCACCGCTTGTGAGGATACGATCTGCGCCAAGCCTAATAAGCTTCTCCGCTGCACTGTCGTGATTATCTATGCAGTCAAAGGCGCGGTGAAACACAGCTTCCCTGCCATACTTATGAATGAGCTCTATCATTTCCTTCGTGCGCTTTTTGTCAAGCATTTTTTCCTCTGTCAGAAATCCAAACGCAATACCGTCTGCTCCATGCTCTAAAAGAATTTTGGCATCCATAAGCATAGTTTCGTATTCTTCATCCGAATAGCAAAATCCGCCGCCCCTCGGACGAACCATTGCCACTACCGGTATATTGCAGTTCTCCTTTGCATATATTAAATTGGCAAGTGTAGGTGTCAGCCCTCCCATATATAGTGCACTGTTCAGTTCAACCCTGTCTGCACCATTTTCATATGCTGTTTTCACATCCGAAAAGCTGCCACAGCAGATTTCAAGCATCGGTTTCATCATACTTTCCCACTCTTTCCGCTAAAATAAGGCTTAACCTTCACACAATACATGTGTGACCGACAATAATTACATAAAACAGTTTTAAGATAATCAATATTCATTGACCACAATCTCGAATACTCCGTCCTCATTAATTTTTAACCTCAATGACTTAACATATTTATTGTAAAAATCCTTCATTTCTCGCTCTGTCGATGTAATTTTAGTCCTCTCGTATATCTTTCTTGTCATCTCCCAGCCATTTTTTCCGACAATATCATTTGTCAGATTTTTCAATTCACTTATCATGACTTTTTTCTTTAAATCACTTGCATTTCCTGTATAGAAATCGTCTATTGAACAATGAAATATACATCGTTTTGTAAGTGCATCCTTGATCGACTGTCCGCACTTGCTATATTCGTACATCACGAGGAAATGAGCATCCTTTACCGATGAAATAAGTCCCCAGTAATCCGAATCACTTGAGCACAAAATAAACGAGTCTATGTTGTCCTTATAATACGCCTCACACACTCCCGCAGTCATCTTTATATCAACAAGCGACTTTCGGTCTGTCACACGTTCCACCTCCTCGTGGAATACAGGGATATGTATGAATTTTTCCTAGCCAGTCCCATCCACAGGATGTATGATAATCATCATAAAGTATAATTTTTTCTTATTTTGGACATTTGCTCAGAATTTAAGTTTTTTAATACTCCATACAGCTTGTATACATCAGAATTTTCACAATCCACAACTATCACAACACGCATGCTTTCACGGATAAACTCATATATATTTTCCTTTGTATCTTCCACTGCATCCCTGTATTTTGAACCGTCGTTGAAATAATCACCATGCTGTCTGTATATTGTCTTTAAAATCCTTCCGTCAGAATTGAGCAAATTTCCCCTGCCATCCGGGCGCCAGTGAATGTACATCCCGTATGGATACTCTTTTCTGTGCTCTTTATAGACAGTAAACTCTGCCTTTAGCTTCTTTGGCTTTTCATAATCCGCTATGACAAACAAATCCCTGATATACTCCCATTTTACCCAGTCTGGGAAAAGCTTTTTGCATGCATCCACGTGCTCATTTATCAGCTTGTTAATATGTACGCAATACTTGTCAGCCGATGAATTATACAATATAATATGCACTTCCCAGCTCTCAAGCTTATTTATATTCTCTGCATCAAACCACTCCATCCTGTTTATATTACCCAGATTATATTTTATTTCATTGTCTGTTTTTTTATAGTTGCGCAGCAGACTTGTACGTGCCTTACACAGATATCTGAGTATCCTCGCATTTGTACTTTCTCTTAAGCTGTTTAAAAGCTCCACATACTCATCACTGCACATATGATCAAGTATCTCATTTCTGACACCTATAAGATACGACAGAATCGTCACAAGCTCATATTTCTGTACTGTTTTATATTCCTTTTCCTCTGTAAATTCAGAATCCAACGCATATGCTTCTTCATCTGTTTCTTGTATCACATCATTAACTTCATCAATATCTGATTTATTTATTTCAATATCTGCCAACTCTATTCCCCCTTCATTTTCAAGATATATTAAAATTATATCATATGTTGCACTCTTTGTATTGTTAACATTTACTTAAAATCCGGATTATTTGCCATTTTCTCATACTCATGCTACAATACCTTTATCCGGATTAATGGTGATTATTATCAGACACTTTTTAGTAGACAGCGAAAATGTCAACGACAACTGGCTGATGCTGTTTGATATGGCAGATGAGGATGATGAAATCGTAGTTTTTTACACAAAAAAATCACCTCACATGTCATACATGTCAGTCATCAGACTTATTGAAAACAATAAAATAAATATACGATTTGAGGAATGCTATGAGGGCACAAACGCCCTTGATTTTCAGCTCGTATCCTATATGGGGTATCTGATGGGATGCGGCGGTGCCTGCAGTGAAAACGAATGTGATGCTGCGTCAGCCGAGACCGGTGCTGATGAGTACATCATAATGAGCAACGACACAGGCTATGACCCTGCTGTAAGGTTCTGGAAAGATAAGGGATACGCTGTACGCAGATTCAATGTGAATTTTTGCAAACAGGCTGTCCAGAGAAGGAAAAACATCAAGTATCAGGTAGTAGCAGATATTCCATCCAAGGAAGATACTGCCAATACCAATACCGATAATGATGCTATCACTGCAAAGTCTTATAATCTGAATGAGCTTATCGAGGGCAATCATAGCAGCTATACAGACAGTGAACCGTTAAGTGATGAGCTTTCAACTAACGAAGACTTACCGTCAATTGATAAGCTTATGACTAATGATGACTTACCATTCACTGACGAACAGACACCTAATAACAACTCAATAAAAACGAAGCAGCTGAGGCTAAGGCCTCAATGGACACCATTGATACATCAGATATTTCTGAAGTATCAGCAGCATCTGAAGACTTCGACCATTTTGAGGTAGATTCTTTCTTAAACTGTATGGGAAAAGACAATCTGCTCAAGCTTCATGAGACACTGGTTCATGTTTATGGTATGAAACAGGGTCAGTAATTTATAAAACCATAAAGACAAATCCTACTCTTTTACTCCTGAGAAGCTCACGACGTAAAAGAAGGTAGAGCGTTTTACAGGTATAATTTTCGCTCACAGCGACATTGATGATCCTGGAAATTTTGTTGATTTTCTTGAAAAAAACAAGAATAAAACAAAGAATCTCAATGGCATAAGATCTGCCATCACAAAGAGCTATGGTGAGACAGATGGTCTGAAATATTACAGCCTTTTCAAGCCATATTTCAAAAATTATATCTGCACTGAAATAACGCCCTTTATTTTACAACAGAAAGGTAATCCGGATAAAACAATTGAGGCACGGAATTAATACTCCGTGCCTCAATTATGTTATTTATTTGATATATTAAACCATATCTTCTTGTTTCTACCGAGACTTTCATAAAACGGTTCTCTTGCAACAAGAAAATCAATAATTACATTCGTATCAATCAATACTACCATATCTTTCCTTTCTTGCGGCTTCCAACTCTAACATCCGGATCAAAGTCATCCGGCAAATATTTTTTGCCTCATATCTTGTCGCTACCAGTTCTTTAAACGCCTGCATTTTTTCATCGGATTTCTGAGACGGATAAATAACACTGGTATATGTTTTCTTTGGTATTAATCGTTGAATCACTTCGAGTAAAAAACCTACATTATCATCGGACATATCCTGAATCATCCGAACAGCCTGCTCCTGTAACATAGTCATGTGATACACCGCCTTTCCTCATTACCTTACAAAAATTATCATTTCTTGATTTAATTATAACCTCTTTACACTAATTTCTCAATCAATATTTACTTTATGACAATAGCAAATTTTGGAGCTTCCATATAAAACAATGCTGGAAGAAGGGTGGTGTTCACGAATAAAGTTCCTGCAAAGAATTGATGCGGTTTAGGCTTTTGTGCCACATTTGCTCTTTTATGCAATAATATCTTTAAATGACTGTTTTTCGGTCATATTCATAAATTTATCCAGATTTACAACATTTTCGTTGAATAACATCAGCATCTGTCTGCCATCAGCCCATGGATACAGTCGGTCGGCATGAAAATGTCCAAAGGCCCATCTCTTATAATCCAAATTAAATTCTATCTCGCCCAGATACCTTTCCATGGTTGAATCAACCGTGCTCTGATCAAGTCCTGCAAGAAACAAATCGGTTGGTTCATATAGATATGGGCATGTATGCGAAAGTACTAAATCAAACGGTGCCTCATTTCTGCACAAATTCCTTCCGAGTTCCATTTCTTTTTCATCTAATTGCTCATCCTTATACCACGTCAAATGTCTGGCTAGACGATAGTACTTGTCCACGCTGTAAGCACCGGGCAGAGATAAAGTTTTATAAGACTTAAAATTATATACTGCCGGTCCGTCTGCTAAATACTCAATGTGAGGGAATTCTTTCTCAACAAATATGGAACCATCATATTTTGATATTGTTTCCCATCCATCAGGATTTTTGTCCATAACCGTTTTTACTCTGGCTTCATGATTTCCTCTTAGACATATAAAGGTAAATGGCAGTTTTGAAAGCTCTGATTTGAATTTATGATCTCTCTGACCAGTGAGAGCAAAATTTGCACCAACATCACCAAGCAGAATCATATAGTTTTCTGATGAATCCAAACTCAATCTTTCCTTATTTTTTTGATAAAAATAGTGAACCGGCTGTGCGCTGCCATGTATATCACCCAATAAAAACCATTGTTCATTCATCACATTATCTCCATTTTGCTAATTATAATGCCATATTTAGGTTTTGGTCTTCCATATAAACAATAATGGAAGAGTAGTGTATTTTAATATATCAGTAAACTATCATTTTATATTATGATACTTTTCGATAATCTCTTTCAGACTCCTTGGCTCATAGTTAATCCATGAAATCATCTGTCAATTTCATAATAACTTCGTTAACACAGTCATCCGTCAGTCCATCCATGTAACATGTCTTAACTAACTTTTCCACGATTTGCAACTGCTCATAATTCGGAAAAATCTCATCATCAAGCACGCACCAAGACTCAGCTTCATGAGCATTCAGCCAGTCTATGATGCCTTCTTTCTATATATACGAAAGTATTTTATACATAGCCAATATGAAAAAAGCTGCCAGTCAATCATATCTTCTGGCAGCTTCATGATTATTTATTACTTGTTAATTCACAACACTCATACTCTCATCAATCCATTTCTGTATCATTTGAGCACTTACATTAAGATAGTGGCGCAACGGAGTGTAGAGCGAACCCTGGGGTTCAAATCGTCCGCGGACGATTTGTAATATAGAAAGAGCAGGTATTACAACCTGCTCTTTCTATACTATATAACGTGCGTGAGAGGATTCGAACCCCCGACACCTTGGTCCGTAGCCAAGTGCTCTATCCAGCTGAGCTACACACACATATTTTATTTACTCATTCATTATAACACTCTTGTCAAGTGTTTTGAATGAATGCCGCAGACCGGAATCGAACCGGTACTGTATCACTACAACAGGATTTTAAGTCCTGCGCGTCTGCCAGTTCCGCCACTGCGGCATGAATGGGACCTACAGGGCTCGAACCTGTGACCCTCTGCTTGTAAGGCAGATGCTCTCCCAGCTGAGCTAAGATCCCATATAAAATTGTAGTAGATACTCACTACAAACGACCCAGACGGGACTCGAACCCGTGACCTCCGCCGTGACAGGGCGGCGCTCTAACCAACTGAGCCACTAGGCCAAATGCTTAATGCGTGATATATAATATCACAGTTTGCACAAAAATGCAAGAAAAAATTTAATGGACCATCGGGGACTCGAACCCAGGACCGACCGGTTATGAGCCGGTTGCTCTAACCAACTGAGCTAATGGTCCAAATATATAAGCCGATGATCGGACTCGAACCGATAACCTGCTGATTACAAATCAGCTGCTCTGCCAATTGAGCCACATCGGCATACGACTTATGACTTTTAACTCAGCGCATTGCTGTGCTAAAAATGACTCCAACGGGATTTGAACCCGTGTTACCGCCGTGAAAGGGCGATGTCTTAACCGCTTGACCATGGAGCCTAAGAAAAAGAAAACTCCCCGAGTAGGGCTCGAACCTACAACAACTCGGTTAACAGCCGAGTGCTCTACCATTGAGCTATCGAGGATTATTAAGGTCTGTACCTTCAAAACTTCATACAAATCCGATTTGTTTTTCTCCGTTATTAACCAGATTAAGCCCTCGACCTATTAGTAACAGTCAGCTCCACATGTTGCCATGCTTCCACCTCTGCCCTATCTACCTTGTAGTCTTCAAGGGGTCTTACTCCCGAAGGAGGGATATCTCA
>ENA-OQJW01000012-OQJW01000012.1-human-gut-metagenome-genome-assembly--contig:-NODE-12-length-34178-cov-2.669261_pt1 | contig 34178 bp, 29 predicted proteins | sample MGYA00242619_ERZ504786 | MGnify/ENA primary metagenome ERZ504786 (study PRJEB26092, sample SAMD00036357) | human gut metagenome | host: Homo sapiens | study: EMG produced TPA metagenomics assembly of... | reverse complement strand
CGACAGAGCGGACGTCACCGCCTTACCGAAGTTCTCATTCACAGCTATTGCACCATAAAGCAGCCTAGTGGATTCCAGCAGGACAATATGAATTTTGTCCGGAAGGGAAAATTGATAATACTCACTTGAATATATATGGTGGACGTATAGTTGCCGGGTTGGTTGTGGACGCTTTGATGGAAGAAGTGCCGGCTTTGGCAAAATATGTGCGACGTTATGATTATGTGGTGGCGAAAGATGGGAGTGGGGATTTCTTTACAGTTCAGGAAGCAGTGAATGCGGCAGTTGGTGGTGGCAAGAAAACAATATCTATACTTGTCCGTCCGGGAGTATATGAAGAGTATGTTTCTATGCCGGAATCATCGCCTCGAATAGAATTGGTGAAACAGACAGGGGCTGAGATCAGGGATAACGGGTTCACACAAGATGTTTATGTGGCACCTTATAAGGGTGACAGAGTATGTGCTATTAGTTATACATTTGATGATGGTTTACAGGAACACTATACGTTGCTTTTCCCTAAATTGGAAAAATATGGCTTTAAAGGTACTTTCTGGATATGGGGTAAATGTATAGAGAATGAAAGTGCTATGCAGGGAAAACCGAGAATGTCGTGGGCGCAAATTAAAGAGATGAGTGACAAAGGGCAAGAAATATCCAGTCATAGCTGGTCACATACGAATTTAAAGCGTGTTTCTTTGGAGGAAGTAAAAATGGAAGTAGAGAAGAATGACAGTATACTTTATGAGAAAACAGGAAAAATACCGCGTACATTCTGTTATCCTTTCAATGCTGTTAATAGTGATATATTAAAAATAACTTCAAAGAACAGGGTAGGTACACGTACCGAACAATATCCCATCGGGGGAGATAAATCGAAATCAACTCCTGAGTCTTTAGATAAATGGGTGGAAAGCTTGGTAAACTCCGGTAGATGGGGAGTGGCAATGATACATGGAATATCGCAAGGATATGATGCTTTTCTGAATCCCGAAATATTGTGGGAACATTTTAGTAAGGTAAAGGCTCTGGAAAATAAAATATGGGTGGGTACATTTAGAGAGGTGGCTGCCTATACAAAAGAACGAGAAAAAAATTCGCTTGAATGTGCTAGAAAAAGAAAACGGCTATAACATAACTCCTCATTTGGATATGAATGCACAATTATTTACGGAACCACTGACTATGGTATTGAAATCTGTGGGAAATAGAGTTTCGGAGATTAGGCAAGATGGGAAAAAGCTTTTTCTAAAGAAGGATGCTGATAAGATTCTTTTCGATTTTAATCCTTATGGAGGGATGATTCAGATTCGTTTTATCTGAGGTGTTGGATATAGTTTGTAAAACTAGAATAGGGAAATCCGTTAGTCTTTATTGTAACCATTTAAGGTGTGATAATAAGATTAACGGATTTGTTTTTTGCACTTTTATAAGGTTACTCAGAATTAATTTCTAAATTTGTTCCCGTTAACTTTATTCCTTTTCCAAAAGAAATAAAATGGAAAACACAGAGAAACTGATAGTAGAACAACTGAAAAATGGCAACGAAGATGCTTATAAATACATCTATGATTATCATTATGTTCTTTTGTGTCATGTAGCAAATCAATATTTGAACGATAATTTTTTATCGGAAACTATAGTCGGAGATGTAATTTTTCACCTTTGGGAAATCAGAGAAACTTTAAACATTACTATTTCTATTAGAAGTTATCTGATAAAGGCCGTTCGTAATCGTTGTATAGACTATCTGAAATCTGGATCTGAAAAAAAGGAAATTTCATTTTCAGTTCTAGTACCGGAAGAGATGTCTGAAGAAAAGTATTTGCAGTCAGATAATTATCCTTTGGGAATATTATTGGAACGTGAATTGGAGCATGAAATCCGTATGGCAATAGACAAACTACCGATTGAATGTAGATGTGTTTTTGAAAAAAAGCAGATTTGAGGAGAAAAAATATGAAGAAATTTCTCAGGAATTAGGTATTTCTATAAATACGGTTAAGTATCATATAAAGAATGCATTATCTTTCCTTCAGACTGAATTGAGCAAATATTTAATTGCTTTGATTTTATTTTTTTCGTGTTGAAACAGAAAAAAGTTTCTTTTAGGACTACCCTGTATTTAAAATAAATCGTCTTCACTTTAGAAACAACAAAGATGAAAGCAGAAAAAGAACATATTGATGAATTAATAGTATCCTATTTAAGTAATGAGTTGGATGGAAATGCTGTGCATGAACTGAAGGAGTGGATAGCTGCGTCTGTGGAAAATGAAAAGTATTTTATGCAGCGGCAAGAAATTTGGTTTTCTGCCATAAGTGATATGAAAAACTCTATATATAATAAAGATGAGGCTTTCCAGTTATTTAGGAAACGGGTGGATACATATCAAAAGAACAAGATGATGAGGAAGAGGCTAAGATGGAAAATAGTCTATAAATATGTGGCTTTTATATCAATAATAGGTTTTATCTCTTATTTCTCGTATTGGAGGGGTAAAAGTAATCTTAAAAATGTTTTAACGGAAACGGGGATAGAGGTGGAAACACCTATAGGATCACAAACAAGACTCCGTTTGCCAGATGGTACTATAGTGATACTTAATGCTGGATCACGTATTATTTATCCACAAAATTTTGGAGTATACAATCGTGATGTTGAGTTACAAGGTGAAGGTTATTTTGAGGTTGCTCGTAATATTGAAATGCCTTTTTATGTGAAAACAAAAGAGTTACAAGTAAGAGTACTTGGAACTAAATTTAATTTTAGAGATTATCCTGAAGATAAAGAAGTTGTTGTGTCTCTGTTAGAAGGAAGAATTGTTTTAAATAATCAGCTTCAGAGAGAGGAGGAATTATTATTATTACCTAATGAACAGGTGATATTAGATAAAAGAGTAAAGACTATGAAAAAAGAATGGAAAAGGGATGGAATAAATATAGAATGGATAACCGGTAGACTTTTCTTTGATGAAATACCTTTACCAGAAGTAGCACAAATATTGGAACGTAATTATGGCGTTCGAATTAAATTTGCTAATGATGCTTTAAAAAAAATTCGTTTTTATGGAAATTTTAATAAAAACGGTCAAAGTGTTAGAGATATTCTGGAGGCATTATCAGCAACGGAAAAGGTACATTATACTTTAAATGATAAAGAAATAATTTTATATTAACTATTTGTCTAATCTTAAATAAAAAGAACTATGAATAGAAGTACGTAAAATAAGGGTGGGAAGACTGGATATAAAAAAGTCGGAAGATCTGCGAAATCTCCCGGCTTCCATATTATTCCCTCAAAATGTCAAATGTGAGATCTTTTTTGAGGAATGTGACAAAAGTAATAAAAATATTTCTTAAAATCGCCTTCCTACAAAAGTTTTTAATTTTTTAAATTCTAAATTTATGAATTACAAAAGGAGGGCCATCTTGATGGTCGGGGCTGTATTATGCCTAAATTTAAGTGTGTACTCTCAACTTATATCGTTGAAAATGAATGATGTTTCAGTGAAAAAGGCGATGATGGAATTACAAACTAAAAGTGGTTTCTCATTTGTGTATATTGCTGGAGATTTGGATATTCGGAAGATGGTAACAATAGATGCTAATCAATTGGATGAAGCTATTAATCAGATTTTGAAAGGACAAAATGTTTCTTATGAAATACAAGGGAAGAATATTGTTATTAAAAGAATTCAGGAACTAAAAGTAGCGAATGAACAAAAAATTAAAATTAGTGGTATTGTAAAAGATGTAAATGGAGCCCCTGTGGTTGGAGCAACAGTTAAAGAAAAAGGGACTTCAAATGGTACTATTACAGATATTGATGGAATTTTTATGCTGGAAGTTCAGGAAAATGCCTTATTAGATATATCATATATTGGATTTAAATCTCAACAGTTGAAAGTACAGAAGGGAGGTAAGGCTTTATCAGTTATTTTGAAAGAAGATTCTGAATTATTAGATGAAGTTGTTGTTATTGGTTATGGAACACAGCGGAAAGGGGAGGTCGCTAGTTCTATTGCCACTGTAAAATCAGAGAATTTTTTGAAGGTCCCTTCTCCAGATGCTGCTCAGATGATTCGTGGACAAGTTCCGGGACTAGCTGTTATAACCCCAGATGCCAATCCTCTTTCTTCTTCCCAATTATCTTTGCGTGGTATCACAACATTAGGGCAAAACACCACTCCGTTAATTCTCATAGATGGAATTCCTGGAGCATTAAATTCTGTTTCTCCTGATGAGATAGCACAAATAGATGTATTAAAAGATGGTTCGGCAGCAGCTATTTATGGTACACGTGGTACTAATGGAGTTATTCTTATTACTACAAAACATGTAAATGGGGAAATGCCAACAACAGTAGATGTGAATGCTTATATTTCTATTCAACAGATCGTGAAAAAGTTGCCAATGATGACAGCAGGTCAATATCGTGAGAAAGTAGCTCAAGGAGGGTATGGTGGTGCGACTGATTATGGTGGTGATGTGGATTGGTTGGATGAAATAACTCGTACTCCTATTTCACAAGTATATAATGTAAGTTTAAGAGGAGGAAGTCAGACAACTAATTATTTGGCAAGTCTTGAATATAGGAGTTTGGAGGGTATAATTCAACGTTCGGACAACCAGATCATTTATCCACGCATTGAGGTTACTCATCGCATGTTTAATGATAAATTGCGTATTAATGCAGGGTTGAATGGTTCTCTAAAAAAATATTTTGATGGTGCAGATGGTGGTGGATATAAAACAGATGTTTATGCAGGAGCGATTCAATTTAATCCTACAGATCCTGTTAGAGATGAAAATGGAAATTGGAAAGAGAGACCTATTAATGATTATTTAAATCCGTTGGCTCTTTTATGGGAAACAGAGGGAGAGAATAAGGAAACTGCTTTAAGAATGTTTGCTAATTTGGCATTTACTCCTATTGCAGGATTAAATATTAAATATACTGCATCTAAAAATATTTTTAATCAGATCCGAGGATATTATGAAACGAAGCAACATTCTTCAACTACTAAAAATGGTAAGAATGGATATGCATCTCGTGGTACACAATCTACATATGAAACATTATCTGAATTGACAGTTCAATACAATAAGACATTATTTAAAGATCATAATTTTACTTTGTTGGGAGGGTATAGTTGGATGAAAAGTGGGTATGAAGATTATTGGATGCAAAATTGGGATTTTCCTTCAGATGATTATACATATAATAATATGAGTGAAGGTCAAGCTTTACGTGATGGAAAAGCTAATGAAGATTCGGAGAAAAGGGAGAATTTGTTGATTGCTTATTTTGCTCGTTTGAATTATAATTATAAAGGAAAATACATTTTATCTGCTAGTATAAGACAGGAGGGATCTACTAAATTTGGTAAGAATTATAAGTGGGGAACTTTTCCAGCTGTATCTGTAGCATGGAATATAGTGGAAGAGAATTTTCTAAAGGATGTGTCATCTCTTTCTGCATTGAAAATACGTGCGGGATTTGGTATTACAGGTACGGAACCATATTCTCCTTATATGTCTCTTCGTTCGATTAATTTTAATGATTATGCATATTATGATGGCACTTGGATTAAGTCTGTTCATCCTAGTTCCAATACGAATCCAGATCTCCGTTGGGAAAAGAAAGAGGAACTTAATGTTGGCCTAGATGTTGGCTTTTTTGATAATCGGTTAACCGGAAGCATTGACTATTATAGAAGAACAACTAAGGATTTGATTTGGGAATATAATGTTCCTTCACCTCCATATTTATTTCCTACAATACAAGCTAACGGAGGGTCTATACGTAATACAGGGGTAGAAGTTTCTATACAGGTAACGCCTGTTTCAACAAAAGATTTTCAATGGGTAACAAATATAAACTATTCTAGTAATGCAAATAAATTAGTGACACTTTCTGGTAAATTTGTTGCAAGTACATATTTAGATACGGGGACAACGGGATCTCCTATGTGGCAGGCAACACACAGAATACAAGAGGGGCAATCTTTCGGTAATTTTTGGGGATATAAGTCTATTGATATAGATGATGATGGGCATTGGATAATAGAGGGTGAAGATGGAACCCCAAAATCTATAAATGATGCGCTTCCTTCTGATAAAAAAGTATTAGGTAATGGCTTGCCGAAACATTATGTGAATTGGAATAACACTTTTGGATATAAAAATTTTGATTTAAGTCTTACAATGCGTGGGGCTTTTGGTTTTCAAATATGGAATTCGGCTGCTGCTTTTCATGGGGTACCTGCTATGTTTACTGCAGGATGGAATGTAATGGAGAAAGCTTTTGATCCTGTCTTTGGGAAACGTCCTCTTGCTGTAGATCAACCACTGGCTTACGTAAGTTATCATATTGAAAATGGTGACTATTGGAAGTATTGATAATCTGACTTTAGGCTATACTTGGAATACAAGATGGAATTGGTTAGAAAAATATTCGTTTTTTTGGTTCTGTTTCTAATCTTGCTGTTATTACTGGATATAGTGGTATAGATCCGGAAACTCCTGTAAACGGAATGTATCCAGGTATAGATAATCGTTATAGATATCCTTCGGCTAGAACTTATACAATTGGTATGTCATTTAAATTCTAAATATTATGAAAACAATAAATAAGATAGTAGGTATAGTTACTTCTATAAGCTTGGCGGGAATAATGTCATGTTGTAGTAATGATTTAACAGAAAAAGTATATTCTTCAATAACACAGGATAGTTATGAATATACGGTAAAAGATTTTAAATCTGTGGTTTCAAGTGTATATTCACCTTTACGTGGAGTGTTTAGCCATACGGGATTTTGGACAGCGAATGAAGTGACTGGAGATGCAATAGTATCTCCTCCTACTGCCACAGGTTGGTATGATGGTGGCCAATATATGCATTTTCATTATCATGATTGGAATTCTGAGCTGGCTAATATTAAAGAATTTTGGGATTGGATGTATCGGGGAGCTTTATTTGCTAATTATTCTATAGAATTGATTGAGAGTGGTAAAGTACCCGCTCCTTCTTTGGAGGCAAAGGAACAAGGAATAATGGAACTAAGAGCAGCTAGAGCTTTTTATTATTGGTTGATATGTGATAATTTTGGAGATGCTCCTTTGGTAATTACTACATCAGATGAAATGCCAGAAAAAAGTTCTCGTAAGGAAATCTTTGATTTTATAGTAAAAGAACTGATTGAAGTTATACCTTATTTAAGCGAGGAGCAAGGAGGTGCTATGTATGGACGATTTAATAAATGGGCGGCAAAGACATTGTTGGCGAATGTGTATTTGAACGCTGAAGTGTATACAGGAACGGCTCATTGGGAGGATTGTATTGTACAATGTAACGATATAATCAATAATAGCCCTTGTATGCTCTCTCAAAATTTTAAAGATTCATTCAGATCATCTGGAGTTGAGTCTTCAAAAGAAATTATTTTAGCAGTACCTTATGATAAAATTATTGCAACAGGAAATGATATGCATATGCGTTCTTGGCAAGCTCAGTTAAAAGATAAATTTAATTTGGAAGCAACTCCTTGGGGAAGTGGAACAACAATGGCAATAACTCAGTTTGCTGATACTTATGATGAAGATGATAGTCGTATAGATGATACATGGCTTAGAGGAGCACAATATAGTAGTAACGGTGAAATACTAAAGGGGATTTATGATAATATAGGTGAGGATTTTATCATTGTAAAAGAGATACCTGATGCTAGTTATGTAAAAGAATTTGAGGGGTGGCGCATGAATAAATTTGAGGTCGCTCCTCAGACTCCTTCTTCTTCTGATACTGATTTCCCTTTTTTCCGTTTTGCTGAGGTGTTGATGATGAAAGCAGAGTGTTTACTGCGAACGGGGCAGCCGGGGGCTGGTGCTTTGGTTTCTCAGGTTAGGGAACGAGCTTTTAGAGATCATCCAGAAAAAATATGGTTACGGATGAGCAACTTAAAGCTAATTCTATTTATCAATATGGTTATGTAGAGAAATATCATATTGTAGATCCAGGTAATCAAGACCCGGTTGAGTTCGGACGATTGTATGATGAGTTGGGGTGGGAATTTGTTTGGGAGGCTCACCGAAGAAGGGACATGATTCGTTTTGGTTTGTTTACTAAAAAAAAGTTGGTTGTCACATAAGCCTAAAGGAGATTACCGTAGTGTTTTCCCTATACCAGAGGTTGTTTTAACTTCAAATCCAAAATTAACTCAAAAATCCGAATTATTTGCAAAAGTAATTGATTTTTGTTCTCAACTTGAAAATATATAATAAATATTGACATGAAAAAATATAAAATATTATTGTTTGTAATTGTGATGTCCTGCATATCAAATGTTTATATGTGGGGAACTACTAAGCCTTTATCTAAAAATAGAATAGATCTTTTTTCATTGAGTGAGGTTCGAATTACGGACAAGTACTTTAAGTATATTCAGGATTTAGATCATCAATATCTTTTAACGTTGGAGCCAGATAGATTGTTATCTTGGTTTAGACGTGAGGCAGGATTGACTCCTAAAGCTCAACCCTATCCTTTTGGGAATCAGAAGATGTGTGGGGAGGCGGACCATTAGCTGGACATATTCTTGGTTTTTATATGTCCTCCATGTCTATGATGTATCAGACAACAAATGATAAAATGATTCTTGATAGATTAAATTATATTGTCAATGAGTTACTGCTTTGTCAAAAAGCTCATGGAGATGGTTATTTATTAGCTACTGTTAATGGTAAGCAAGTGTTTGAAGATATGATTGATGGAGATTTTACGACATCCAATCCTCTAATCAACCAAACTTGGGAACCTGTGTATATTATGAATAAAATTATGCTAGGACTTTATGGAGTTTATAAGCGATGTCATATACAAGATGCTAAAAGAATATTAATGGGAATGGCAGATTGGTTTGGTTATGAGGTATTAGATAAATTGAATCATGAGAACATTCAAAAAATGTTGGTATGTGAACATGGATCTATTAATGAATCTTATATAGACGTATATAAGATAACTGGAGATAAGAAATATTTAGAATGGGCTAAAAAATTAAATGATGAGGATATGTGGGTACCTCTTTCCAAAGGAGAGGATATACTGAACGGTTGGCATGCTAATACACAAATACCTAAATTTACAGGTTTTAATGCAGTTTATCGATATACGAATAATAAGGCTTACAATGATGCTGCTACTCGTTTTTGGGATATTGTTGTTCAAAAGCATACATGGATAAATGGTGGAAATAGTACTGGAGAGCATTTTTTCGAGGAAAGTATGTTTGAAAAGAAAATACCACAATATGGTGGTCCAGAATCATGTAACTCAGTTAATATGATGCGATTGACTGAAAGTCTTTATCAAACTGATGGCAGAGTAGATAGGATTGATTATTATGAACGTGTACTTTATAATCATATTTTAGCTAATTATGACCCGGAAGAAGGAATGTGTGTTTATTATACTCCTATGCGGCCTGGTCATTATAAAATATATGGAACAAGGTATCATTCATTTTGGTGTTGTACAGGTACGGGATTTGAAGCTCCAGCAAAGTTTGCGAAAATGATTTATGCACATAAAGATAATTCACTTTATGTAAATATGTTTATAGCATCAACGTTGGACTGGAATGAAAAGAACATTATGATTACTCAATCTACTAATTTTCCTGACGAAGATCAGACATTACTTACTATAAAGTCTTCATCTACACAACAAATAGATTTAAAAATACGGATCCCCTTTTGGATCAAAAATAAAAGTATGGTTGTGAGAGTAAATAATAAAATTGTGAAAGGCATAAAATCAGAAAAAGGTTATGTTACAATATCACGTGAATGGTCAGATGGGGATGAAATTAAAGTGACATTTACACCTCTATTAGAAATTGTACCTTTAAAAAATAGTGAAAGATATCTTGCTATGACTTACGGGCCTATTGTGTTAGCGACTAAAATAGACAATACTAATATTGGGAAAGAAGAATTCCGACATGAGCGTAAAACTGTTAGTAATGTAATGATTCCTATGTCAGATACTCCTGTTTTGTTTGGAACATTGAATGAAATAAAAGGTAATATCAGACGAGTAGTTGGGAAGGAATTATTATTTATCTATAATCCGAAAGAAGGAAAATCTGTAAAATTGGTTCCTTACAATAGGATAAATTTTAGTCGATATGCTATTTACATGATTCATGTTGATGACAAAGAAGAGTATATAAAAACAGTTTGGGATGGTAGCTATTATGTCAATATGAATCAAAATTTAGGAACGATAAATGTAGATGCTATTTGTATAGGAGATACTGATTCTGAACGAATGCATAAGATAGAGCAGGTGAGTAATATTACAGGAAAATATGATTATATTTCATCATGGCGTCGTGCAGTCAATGGAGGATATTTTATGTATAATTTAGCATCACTTCCAGATAAGGAGCAGACACTTTATATTGCGTTTCGGGGGAATGATCAGGATGAATTTGCTTTTGATTTGTTGATAGATGGACAGGTGATTAAATCATTTGTGCGTAGTCTAGGTGATGAAGGGTTGGTCACGAAGAATTATGCAAAATATATTCCTATTCCTTTTGAATTGACCCGTGGTAAGAAAAATATAACATTGAAAATTGCCGCTAGATTAAAGAATATGACAGGAGATATTTTCGATATTCGTATATTGCCATCAAATTCAGAAATGGATCTCAAGTAAATTCAATGAAAAAAAGAGTTTTATAAGAGATGTTTGTTAAAAAGGCAGAGGTTTTATTTAAGTATTGAAGTTCGAATAGATCGAGGACCATTCCTAGATATTTGAGGTTTGGTCCTCAATTTATGATTCTATTTAAAGATTTTTCTAAAAGCCTTCGCATTATTTTTTTTGAAATAAGCGATTGTCCGAAAAGAGGGCGTTAAGCCTCCTAATAGCTATCATAATTCCACATTTACCTTACAGGAGTACTCCAGTTTTCTTGATGACCTTATTGAATACTTATAACCATATAAATACAATTTTAGTAATGTTGCAGGATTATACGGTAGGCTCCTTTTATTGAAGTTTGACATGTTTAACCCCAAGCTCATTTATAGGCAAGATATCCATAAATAAATTGATAATCCTTGCCCAAGAATTTGGAGCAATCAATTGGTCGAGAGGTATCATTTGAATTTGATTTCTGTTTTCTCCTACTATGTAGTTTATAGATATGTTGTCTAGTTTCTTTCCATAAATATATAAAAAATAGGTGACAATTAAATATAGCTTCTAAGGTTTTGCACAGACTCTTGGGAGCTTACGATGTTACCAACAAATGGTGAAGTCGTTATTTAGCTCTCCGAGGAAGTTAGTCATTAAGTTCTAGTTTGAAATTAGCAGGAGTAAAGTATAAAGTGAAAAAATCTCTTCTCGAAAATGTAGACATAAAAAAAGGAGCAACGCCTTGCTCCAACCTTTGTTAACCTTAAATCTAATACTATGAAAAACACATTGCAAAGGTACGGACTTTAGTGAATTTTGCAAATAAAACAAACTAAAAAAATATGTTCTCTAACACGTTTTAATACTTTTATCCTATTTGTTAAGGATAAGGGCCTTTTTTATTTACTTGTATTTTATCTTTTTTACATATAAAACCGTATATTTGTTGCCACTTTTGCAAAAGGATAAAAACGAATGGTTTCAGTAGATAATTTGAAAGTAGAGTTTGGAGTAACGCCTCTGTTTGAGGACGTGTCATACGTTATCAATAAGAGAGATCGTATTGCGCTGGTCGGGAAGAATGGGGCCGGTAAGTCTACTATGCTTAAAATATTGGCAGGAATACAGGCGCCTACTTCAGGTAGTGTTTCTGTTCCGCGTGATGTGACGATAGGCTATCTGCCTCAAGTCATGATTCTGAGTGATAAACATACTGTGATGGAAGAGGCGGAGATGGCTTTTGAACATATCTTTGACTTGCAGGCTAGTATTGAGAGAATGAATCAGGAATTGGCGGATAGAACAGACTATGATTCAGAAAACTATCATAAACTGATTGAGAAATTCACACATGACAATGAACGCTTTCTGATGATGGGAGGTACCAATTATACGGCTGAGATAGAACGTACATTGATGGGGTTAGGATTTAACCGGGAAGATTTTAACCGTCCTACATCCGAGTTCAGTGGTGGTTGGCGTATGCGTATAGAGTTGGCCAAGTTGTTGTTGCGACGGCCCGATGTGTTGCTGTTGGACGAGCCTACCAATCATCTGGATATAGAAAGCATTCAATGGTTGGAAAACTTTTTGAAGACAAGTGCGGGGGCCGTTGTATTGGTGAGTCACGACCGCGCATTTATTAATAATGTGACCAATCGTACGATTGAAATATCTTGCGGGCATATCTATGATTATAAAGTGGCTTACGATGAGTTTGTGGTATTGCGCAAAGAGCGTCGTGAGCAGCAATTGCGTGCATACGAGAACCAGCAGAAGCAAATTCAGGATACGGAAGATTTCATAGAGCGTTTCCGTTATAAGGCTACCAAGGCTGTCCAGGGTGCGAGAGCCGCATCAAGCAATTGGAAAAAAATAGTTCCTATTGAAATTGATGATGAAGATAATTCAGCCTTACGGTTGAAGTTTCCGCCTGCCATGCGTTCCGGCAATTATCCGGTCATTTGTGACGGGGTGAAGAAAGTATACGGCAGTCATCTTGTTTTCCACGATGTGACTTTGACTATTAATAGAGGTGAGAAGGTGGCTTTTGTCGGAAAGAACGGGGAAGGTAAGTCCACTTTGGTGAAATGTATAATGGACGAAATCCCATACGAAGGTAAACTGACCATCGGGCACAACGTACAGATTGGTTATTTTGCTCAGAATCAGGCTCAGATGCTGGATGAAAATCTGAGTGTTTTTGATACGATTGATTATGTGGCAAAAGGGGATATTCGTTTAAAAATTCGTGATATTCTGGGAGCATTCATGTTTGGAGGCGAGGCTTCTGATAAAAAAAGTAAAGGTACTGTCGGGTGGGGAGCGGAGTCGTCTTGCCATGATAAAACTTTTGTTAGAACCGGTGAATTTCCTTATTTTGGACGAACCTACCAACCATCTGGATATGCGCTCAAAGGATGTATTGAAAGAAGCTATCAAGGAATTTGATGGAACGGTGATTGTTGTTTCTCATGACCGTGAGTTCTTGGATGGACTGGTGACCAAAGTTTATGAATTTGGAGGTGGAGTAGTAAAAGAACACATTGGCGGCATTTATGATTTTTTACAGAAAAAGAAAATAGAGAGTCTGAATGAGTTGCAGCTTTCGGCTTCTCCTACTGTGTCTGCCACTAAAAAAGGAAGAACCCGAAACGGTCAGTGAGAACAAATTATCTTATGAGGCGCAAAAGGAATTGAATAAGAAAATTCGTAAATTGGAGAAACGAATTGCGGATTGTGAACAAAAAATAGAAAAGCTGGAAACTGAGATTAGCGGGGTGGAAGCCGATATGGCTACTCCCGAAGGTGCATCGGATATGGCTTTGTATGAAAAGCATCAGAAACTGAAAAAGGACTTGGATCAGACGGTAGAAGAATGGGAGGTCGTTTCTATGGAATTAGAAGAGATGCAGGGAAGTTAATATGTATCATATATATAGAACAAATGAAAGCAAAACATTATTTACCAATGGCTGTATTGGCTCTGGCAGTAGCTGCCGGATGTGACAGTAAAAAGGAAGCCGTCATGACTTCGGGTATAGACTTGACAAATTTGGACACTACGGCTGTTCAAGGAGCTGATTTTTATCAGTATGCTTGTGGCGGATGGATGAAGAAACACCCTCTGACCAATGAATATTCCCGTTTTGGCTCATTCGATATGCTTGCCGAAAATAACCGGGAACAACTGAAAGGATTGATTGTGGAAATTGCTGCCGGACAGAATGCGCAAGGTACAATAGGTCAGAAAATAGGGGATATCTATAATCTGGCTATGGATAGTGTGAAACTGAATGCGGATGGAGTAACTCCTATTCAAGCTGATTTGGAAAAGATTGCTTCAGTGAAGGATAAATCGGAAATAGTTCCTTTGATGGCGGAACTGGCTCATAGCGGTGTATTCCCTTATTTCAGTTTCTATGTGGGTGCCGATATCATGGACAGCAAGAGCAATTTGTTTCAATTGTATCAAGGGGGTATCAGTCTGGGTGAAAGAGAATATTATTTGGACAATGATGATGTGACTACCAATATCCGTAATAAGTATAAAGAACATATTGTAAAGATGTTCCAATTGGCTGGTTTTGATGAGGCTGCCGCTAAAAAGAAAATGGAGGCTGTAATGGATATCGAAACCCGTATTGCAAAAGCTTCTTTCAGTGCGGTGGAACAGCGTAACCCTGCGGCCAATTATCATAAAATGTCTTTGGATGAATTAAAGAAAGAGATTCCGGGCATTGACTGGGATGCTTTCTTGAATGGTATAGGCGTGAAAGGGGTGACTGAACTGAGTGTTTCTCAAGTGGAGCCGATTAAAGAGGTTGAGAAATTATCAATAGCTTGCCGGTTGAAAATCAGATCGCTTATATGCAATGGAATCTGATAGACAGGGCTGCCGGTTACTTGAGTGATGATTTGGTAGCACAAAACTTTGATTTTTATGGAAAAACACTATCCGGTAAACAGGCTAACCAACCTCGTTGGAAGCGTGCCGTAAGTACTGTGAATGGGGTACTGGGTGAAGCGGTAGGTCAGATGTATGTGGAGAAATATTTTCCGGCAGCCGCAAAAGAACGTATGGTGCAGTTGGTAAAGAATCTGCAGACCGCATTGGGAGAACGTATCCGGAATTTGGAATGGATGGGTGACAGCACAAAGATTAAAAGCTATTGAGAAGTTGAATTCTTTTTATGTAAAGGTAGGCTATCCTGATAAGTGGAGGGATTATACCGGTTTGAATATTGAAAAAGATTCTTATTGGGCCAATGTGAAGCGTGCTACAGAATTCGAACTGGATTATATGTTGTCCAAGGCAGGCAAGCCGGTTGACAGAGATGAAGTGGGGAATGACTCCGCAGACTGTCAATGCATATTATAATCCGACCACGAATGAGATTTGTTTTCCGGCAGGTATTCTTCAATATCCGTTTTTTGACATGAATGCTGATGATGCATTTAATTATGGAGCTATTGGCGTGGTTATCGGTCATGAAATGACTCATGGATTCGATGATCAGGGACGTCAGTTCGATAAGGATGGTAATTTGAAAGATTGGTGGACAGCCGAAGATGCCAAACGTTTTGAAGAACGTGCTCAGGTAATGGTGAATTTCTTTGATAGCATTCAGGTTTTGCCGGGACTCAATGCCAACGGTTCTTTGACTTTAGGTGAGAATATAGCCGACCATGGTGGTTTGCAGGTTTCTTTCCAAGCGTTCAAGAATGCGACAAAAGATGCTCCGCTATCAGTAGAAGACGGATTTACTCCGGAACAGCGCTTCTTCTTGTCATACGCCGGAGTGTGGGCTGGCAATATCCGCGACGAGCAGATTCGTTTGCAAACAAAGTCTGATCCACATTCATTGGGCAGATGGCGTGTGAACGGAGCACTCCCTCAAATTGGTGCATGGTATGATGCTTTTGGCATTAAAGAGGGGGATCCTATGTATTTGGCTCCTGAAAAACGTGTCTCTATTTGGTAAGCTTTATACATAAAAGATAATAAAAAGCATGGTAATTGCTGATAATTTGGCATTTACCATGCTTTCTTTTTGGAATTTACATGATAAACACCTATTTTTGTGCCCGATGAAACGGAGACGATATATAGCATGGGTATTAATGTTGGTCAGCATAATCATGTTGACTGCATCTGTTCTGCCTCATCATCATCACCGGGAAATCCTTTGCTTGCAGCATGATATGACTTTGTGCGGCTGTCAATGTTCTGTACAGCATCAGCAGCATAATAGTTCCGATGAGAATCATACATGTAATGCCGGATGCGTGACCAAGTTTAAAAGTGTAACTCCGGATCGGGCTCAGGACAGTGTTTCTCCTGATTATTCGTTTTGTTTGTTGCTATATACGGTAACGGATGTATTGGCGCTTTCATTGCAGTTGACTGAACACAACACATTACCTTATAATTACTATTTAGAAAAACTGCATTCTACGTGTCTTCCCCACGTAAAGGGGTTGCGTGCTCCTCCTTGCGATGTTCTTGCTTAACAGATAGAAAGTTTATCTTTTTATCCGCAACTTTGTTGCATTTTCTTTACGCTAATTTTGTATTTAATAAAAAAGTAAGAACAAATTATATCATCATGAAGAAACTTATCTTTATGGGAGTCTTGGGATTATTTCTTTTAGGCTCTTGCAACAGTAAATCGGAACATGACCATGAGGGGCATAGTCATGAAACGGAAAAAGCACATAATCATGATCATGAAGGCCATGATCACGAGCATGAGGAACACGATCATGCGAGTGAAAACCACGAAGGACATAACCACGAGGCAGAGATGGCAGCCGGACATTCCGATGAGATAATCCTGGCTCCGGAAAAAGCGAAAGCAGCTGGAGTAGAATCGGAAATAATCCAGCCTAAATCATTCCGTCAGGTAATAACGACCAGCGGACAGGTACAGGCGGCACAAGGTGATGAAAGCGTAGTAGTTGCCAATGTAGCCGGTGTGGTTTCTTTCCGCCATCCGGTAACGGACGGTATGAGTGTGAGCAAGGGGGCTCCCATTCTGAATATCTCTGCTGAGAATATGCCGGACGGAGACCCTGTAAAACGTACCCGTATCGCATATGAAACCGCCAAAAAAGAATATGAACGTGCCGCCAAGTTGGTAAAAAGTCAGATAATATCACAGAAAGATTTCAATGCCATTAAGGAGAGTTATGAAAATGCATTATTGGCATACGAGGCTATTTCAAAGAACCAGACCAAGACAGGTGTGTCCGTTACAGCTCCTTTAGGTGGCTATATCAAGAATTGTCTGGTGAAGGAAGGTGATTATGTGTCGGTAGGCCAGCCTTTGGTGAGTATCACTCAGAACCGTCGTCTGTTCCTTCGTGCAGATGTTTCCGAGAAATATTATGGTTATCTGCATAGCATCCAGTCGGCAAACTTCAAGACTCCATACGATAATAAGGTATATGAGTTGGGTGAGTTGAAAGGGCATCTGCTTTCTTATGGTAAAGCATCCGGTGGTACTTCTTTCTATGTACCTGTTACTTTCGAATTTGATAATCGGGGAGATGTGATTCCCGGTTCGTATGTGGAGGTGTATCTGCTCTCGTCGGAAATGCCCGATGTGCTGGCCTTACCTGTTACAGCATTGACCGAAGAACAGGGCTTGTATTTTATTTATCTGCAATTGGATGAAGAAGGGTATAAGAAACAGGAAGTGACTTTGGGGGCTAGTGACGGAAAGGAAGTTCAGATTCTTACGGGGTTAAAAGCCGGTGACCGTGTGGTAACAAAAGGAGCCTATCAGGTGAAATTAGCATCGGCCAGCAATGCGATTCCGGCTCATAGTCATGAACATTAATCAAGCCGCCCTATGCTAAATAAAATTATACATTTTTCCCTTCAAAACCGTATATTGGTTCTGGTGGCGTCGGTTTTGCTGCTTATTGGCGGTACTTACACGGCTTTTCATACGGAAGTCGATGTGTTCCCCGATTTGAATGCGCCGACTGTAGTGATTATGACTGAAGCGAATGGTATGGCTGCCGAAGAGGTGGAACAATTGGTAACCTTCCCTGTAGAAACTGCTGTGAATGGTGCGACCAATGTGCGCCGGGTGCGTTCATCTTCCACCAATGGCTTTTCCGTTGTGTGGGTGGAATTTGAATGGGATACTGATATCTATCTGGCCCGTCAGATTGTTAGTGAGAAATTGTCCTTAGTCAGCGAGGAATTGCCCGAGAATGTAGGTAAACCTACCATGGGACCTCAATCCTCTATTTTAGGTGAATTGCTGATTATCGGTCTGACTTCGGATACTACTTCCATGCTCGATCTCCGTACACTGGCAGACTGGACTATCCGTCCGCGCCTGCTTTCTACGGGAGGTGTGGCACAGGTTGCCGTGCTAGGAGGTGATATCAAGGAATATCAGGTGTTGCTTGACCCTGCCCGCATGAAACATTACAATGTTACGTTGGCAGAGGTGATGAACGTTACCCGTAACATGAATCAGAATGCCAATGGCGGAGTGATTTATGAATATGGAAACGAATATATTGTTCGTGGGGTGCTTTCCAGCCATGATGTGGCTCAGTTGTCACGTTCCGTCATTAAGACGGTGGAAGGGGTGCCCGTTACATTGGAAGATATTGCCGATGTGAAGATCGGTTCGCAGGAACCAAAACTAGGTACTGCTTCGGAGAGAGGAAAACCTGCCGTACTGCTGACCGTTACCAAACAACCCAAGACTGGGACTATTGAACTGACAGAGCAATTAGAAGCCGCATTGAAGGATTTGCAGAAGAATCTTCCGGCTGATGTGCACGTTTCTACAGATATTTTCCGTCAGAGCCGTTTTATTGAAAGTTCTATCGGCAATGTGAAGGATTCGTTGTATGAAGGTGCTATTTTTGTGGTGATTGTTCTCTTCCTGTTCCTTGCCAATGTACGTACCACGGTTATTTCATTGGTAACCCTTCCGTTGTCATTGATTGTTTCTATATTGACTCTTCACTATATGGGGCTCACCATCAATACCATGAGTTTGGGTGGTATGGCTATTGCCATTGGTTCGTTGGTGGATGATGCTATTGTGGATGTGGAAAATGTATGGAAACATCTGCGCGAGAACCGCTTGTTGCCCGAAGGGGAACGTAAAAGCGTGATTGAAGTCGTGTTCAATGCTTCGAAAGAAGTGCGTATGCCTATCTTGAACTCTACCTTGATTATTGTAGTCAGCTTTGTTCCTTTGTTCTTCCTGACAGGAATGGAAGGTCGTATGCTGGTTCCGCTGGGCATTGCCTTTATTGTGGCGTTGTTTGCTTCTACGGTAGTGGCTTTGACACTGACTCCGGTACTGTGCAGCTATCTGTTAGGTAATAATAAAAGTAAAGGATTACCCAAAGAGGCATTTGTAGCCGTATGGATGAAAAAGCATTACCGCAATACCTTGTTATGGTCCTTGAATCATAAATCCGTAGTATTGGGTTTTACAGGTGGACTGTTTGCGGTGGCATTGGTTATGTTTTTTGCATTAGGACGTAGTTTTCTGCCATCTTTCAATGAAGGTTCGTTCACCATTAATATCAGTTCATTGCCGGGAATTTCTTTGGCAGAATCGGACAAAATGGGACACCGTGCGGAAGAGTTGCTGATGTCTATTCCCGAAATACAGACTGTAGCCCGTAAAACGGGACGTGCCGAACTGGATGAACATGCACTAGGGGTTAACGTGAGTGAAATTGAGGCTCCGTTTGAATTGAAAGACCGTTCCCGTCAGGAACTGGTAGCCGATGTGCGTGCCAAGTTATCTACCATTACCGGTGCGAATATCGAAATAGGCCAGCCTATCAGCCACCGCATCGATGCTATGCTTTCGGGTACCAAGGCCAACATTGCCATCAAACTGTTTGGTAACGATTTGAACAAGATGTTTGCCATCGGTAATCAGATAAAGGATGCTATCAGTAGCGTGGAGGGTATTGCCGACTTGAATGTGGAACAACAAATCGAACGTCCGCAGCTCAAGATTGTTCCCAAACGCGAGATGCTTGCCAAATTCGGTATTTCCTTGCCGGACTTTGCCGAATTTGTATCTGTAAACATGGCGGGTGAAGTTGTTTCGCAGGTATATGAAGAAGGCAAAGCGTTTAATCTTATTGTCCGTACCAAGGACGAGGTGCGTGATGAGATGGAGAAAGTGCGTAACCTGATGATTGATACCGGTGACGGTCAGAAAATCCCTGTCAACTATGTAGCCGATGTGATTTCTGCCATGGGACCGAATACCATCAGCCGTGAGAACGTGAAGCGTAAGATTGTGATTTCAGCCAATACCAGCGGCCGTGATTTGCGCAGCGTGGTGAATGATATACAGGAACGGATTGATGCGCAAATCAAGCTTCCCGAAGGATATCATGTGGAATATGGCGGTCAGTTTGAAAGCGAGCAGGCGGCCAGCCGTACGCTGATGCTCACTTCGTTTATGAGTATCGTAGTTATCTTCCTGTTGCTTTATACCCAGTTTAAGAATGCAGCCCAAAGTGGAGTCATTTTGTTGAATTTGCCTTTGGCGTTGATTGGTGGGGTATTTGCATTGATGATAACAACGGGTGAGATAAGCATTCCGGCTATTATCGGCTTTATCTCGTTGTTTGGTATTGCTACCCGTAATGGTATGTTGTTGATAAGTCATTACAATACGTTGCGCGAAGAAGGTATGGATTTGAAAGAAAGCATTCTTCACGGTTCGTTAGACCGTTTGAACCCTATCCTGATGACTGCATTGTCTTCCGCGTTGGCTTTGATACCTTTGGCGTTCCGTGGCGATTTGCCGGGTAATGAGATACAAAGTCCGATGGCGAAAGTTATTCTGGGAGGTCTTTTGACATCGACTTTCTTGAACGCTTTCATTATTCCGATTGTTTATGAACTGATGAATCGAAAGAAGAAATAATAGAAATATATGAAACGAATCTTATTTATAATAGCCTTCTGCTCTCCCTTGCTGGCGCAGGCCCAGAGTATTGAGCACATTTTGAAAAGCATCGAGCAGAATAATAAAGAGCTCAAGGCGCAGAAACATGCAGCCGATGCAACCAAGATGGAAAACCGGACAAACAACAACTTGCCTGACCCTACAGTGAGCTACAGTTCTTTTTACAGTAATGGTGCCGAAGGGGGGCACGGTACGGAACTTGTCGCTTCACTAAGGTTTTGATTTCCCTACTCAGTATATTGTCCGCAATCGGCAGGCTACTTTGCAGAACGAAGCGGTGGACAAGCAACAACAGGCTGCTCGCCGAGATATTCTGCTGAATGCGAAGAATCTCTGTCTAGACCTTATTCTGTTGAATCAGGAAAAAACATTGATGGATATCCGTATGAAAAATGCAGATGAATTACAGGCACTTTATGAAAAGCGTCTGACTACCGGTGATGCGAACATATTGGAAGTCAATAAAATCAAAATGGAACGTATGAATGTGCAGACGGAAGTTGCCCAAAACAGCGCAGCCCACCGCACTGCCTTGCAATCTCTGCTTGCCATGAACGGCAACATGCCTTTAGAATTTGCTGAAACCACATACCCTGCCATACAGGAAATCAATGATTACAATGTCATGCGGGATGAAGTGATGGCATCAGACCTTGACTTGCAGGCCGCCGTCGCCACTGCCCGTGCCGCCGAGAAGCAGGTTTCGGTAGACCGTCAAGGATGGTTGCCGAAACTGGAAGCCGGTTTTCGCCGTAACACGGATGATGCGGTTTCGATGAATGGTTTTGTGGTAGGGGGCTCCTTGCCTTTGTTTCAGAATCGTAAAAAGGTAAAGATAGCCAAGGCACAGGCGGTATCGAGCGCACAATTGATGCAAGAAAATGCTAAAGATCAGGTTGAAGCTTCTCTGATGTCTCTCTTCAATGAGATGCAGCAGTTGAAGGATGCCATGAATGCGTATGATGTTCCTTTGATGTACCGTTCGCTGGATTTATTGAAGCAAGCATTGACCGAGGGACAAATTTCATTGATTGAATATTTTGTGGAAACGGAAAATATTTATAAGAATCTCCAGGCGTATATGCAGATTGAGAATCAATACCAGAAGGTGATGGCGAATATTTACAAGAATAATTTGTAAAGCTGACAGTCTGTTCTTTTAACGCAGATAGGGTAAAAACGGATGGCAGGATGGTACGGATAGTCAACAAACTATATCCGTGTTATCCTGCTTTTTCAATTTAAAAAAGCAGACTGTCGCTGTACAAAAATGTACCGAAGCGGATTGTGTTTTTTTTGTCCGTAATCTTCCGGCTGATCAATGTTGCCGATAAGGTTTCTATTTCCTCCAGTTTCACATTATATCCGTCCGCCAGATGGTCTGTCAGTTGGTTTCCCAGGTTGGCTGAATCGTCCTATGATGATACTCTCCTTAAAGCCAAAGTACTTTGGCTAGAAATTCGAAGAATGCCGGTTACGTCCTTTTTTTGATTCTTAATAAAAGCTGGAAACGATTGTCGTTCAGAATGGCATAAAAAATGTGCCGGAAGAATTGGGCTACCTTTTATAACAGAGTGACTTCCGACACATTTTTTCTTGTTTATTTCTATTTATTTCTTTTTTTTCTTGGCTTCTTTCGCCCATTCTTTCGCTCCCTGCTCTTTCAGTTTCGCGGTGAAAGCCTTTGCTTTTTCCATGCTTGCGTTTTCGTCTTCGGGTGAAGCGTATGCATGTTTGTAACCTTTGGTCACGTTCCATTCACCTCGTGTGAAGTCCGGGAAGGCTACTGCCGCACAGCCGTTGTCCATAGAGATAGCTCCCAGTTCGGCCAGACAGCACCATTCGGCCAAGTCATATACATCCATGTCCAAAGGCAGTCCGTTTTGCAGACAATATACCAGACGGCTATCCATGATGAAGTCCATACCGCCGTGGCCGCCGACTTCTTTTGCCATTTCACCATATTTCTTTAAAATAGGATGCTGGTATTTCTCAATAAGCGCTTCCATTTCTGCCTGGGGTAAGAATCCGTGAGAGTTCAAATCGTCTACTTTGGGTTGCACGCCCGATGCGGTCAGTTGTGCTGCATCCAAAGCATATCCTTCAACGGGATATTTATTGGCAAACCCTTTGCTTCCTGTCAGTTGGTACAAGCGGTTGTAAGGTTGGGGAGTCATTACATTATGTTGGATTTCAATAACTTTCCCATTTGTCTGTGCGAAGCAGGGTGGTGGTATGGTCTCCGTTGCAGAATTCTTTACATTCTTCGCCGGTTCTCTTCTCCACTAAATCTTTACCAACAACAGATTTGGTGTCCATAGCTACTAAAGTGGTTATACGGTCACCACGATGGATATCCAATGCTTGTGCTACAGGACCCAAGCCGTGAGTGGCATATACATCACCCCGGTGTTTCATGTTATAATCTAAACGCCATCCTAGTTTGTCTTCTTTGCCGTTTTTCCAATAATGATCCCAGAACGGGCTTAAATTGTGAATGTAGGCTCCTTGGGCACGGATTATTTCGCCAAATACACCTTGTTGTGCCATATTCAGTGTATTCATCTCAAACCAGTCATAGCAACAGTTCTCAAGAATCATGCAATGCTTGCGGGTTTTTTCACTCAGGTTGATTAAATCCCAGCATTCTTGCAGGTTCATGGCCGAGGGAACTTCAATAGCTACATTTTTACCGTTTTCCAATGCGCATTTTGCTACGGGGAAATGATGCAACCAGTCTGCGGCGATATAAACTAAATCTATGTCTGTACGTTTACATAATTCTTCATATCCCTTTTCTCCGGAATAAATGGCAGCTTTCGGCATAGATGCTTTCTTTAGGATATCCTGACATTTTTCTGCACGAGATGCTTCATAATCACAAAGTGCCACAATTTGTGTGCCGGGAATATAAGTGAAGCGCTCTACGGCTCCGGGACCTCGCATTCCCAATCCGACAAATCCTACGCGGACTACTTCCATTTTCGGGATGGTTAAGCCTAATACACTTTTCTGGCCGGACGGACGTTCAGGAGTGTCAATCACAATGGTTCCTTTGTCCCATTTCCAGGAATCTCCTGAACTTACGGTTTGTGCTGTCGTGGTTTGTGGTAAACACATGCATAGGGTTGTACCCATACATAAGCTTATCATCAATGATTTAAAGGTTCTCATACTTTTTGAATTTAAAGATTAAAATTTAAAAATATAGGTTGTTTCTTGAGTCAACTACTTGAAACTTAATTATATTTCACATTAATAATAAGAATATTTTTTATTTTTGCGCTCAAAGATAATTAATCTTTTTTGATTATGGATATAAGTTCGTCCTCTTTTTTCTGAGAAAAAGGTGAGTTAATAAATAAAATGAAGGAAGGGAAAAAGTGGGATCAAGACAGAAGTTGTGAAGATATGAGTGAAAATCTAAAAATAATCAAGGTTTGTTGATTGAAAACGATCAAGAAAGGAAATAATTTAGTCCAAAAGATCGTTTAGTAAGGAGATTTGGCGGGATTTTTTTAATTTTGCACTTACAACTAATTAACAGATAAGAAAATGCCGTTAAATTTACCCGATAAACTACCTGCTATTGAATTGCTGAAGGAGGAAAATATCTTCGTCATAGACAATTCACGTGCCAGTGCACAGGATATTCGTCCGTTAAAAATCGTGATATTGAATTTGATGCCGTTGAAGATAACGACAGAAACGGATTTGGTACGTTTGCTTTCCAACACTCCCTTGCAGTTGGAAATATCATTTATGAAGTTGAAAAGCCATACATCGAAAAATACACCGGTGGAACATATGAAAGCATTCTATCATGACTTTGATTTGATGCGTGGCGAGAAATATGACGGGATGATTATTACGGGGGCTCCGGTAGAGCAGATGCCGTATGAGGATGTGAATTATTGGAATGAGATTACTACTATTTTTGATTGGGCGCGTACTCATGTTACCTCAACTCTCTATATTTGTTGGGCGGCCCAAGCCGGGCTTTATCATTTCTATGGAGTTCCCAAATATCCGCTGAAACAAAAAATGTTTGGTATTTTCCGCCATCATATCAATGTACAGGGATTGCCCATATTCCGTGGTTTTGATGATGAGTTTTTTGTTACCACATAGCCGTCATACCGAAATACACCGTGAGGATATTCTGAAAGTAAAAGAGTTGGCTTTGATAGCTGAGTCTGATGAGTCTGGGGTTTATATGGCTATGGCTCGTAATGGGCGTGAATTCTTTATTACCGGGCATTCGGAGTATTCTCCTTATACGCTTGATACGGAATATAAGCGTGATTTGGGGAAAGGGTTGCCTATTGAAATGCCTGTAAATTATTATAAGGACGATAATCCGGACAATGCCCCGGTGGTGCGTTGGCGCGGACATGCCAATTTGTTGTTTTCTAATTGGTTGAACTATTATGTATATCAGGAAACCCCGTTTGATATAAACGAGATACGATGATCAGACAACGAAAAATAGAATTATTAGCTCCTGCTAAAAATCTGGAGTGCGGTATTGCAGCTGTTGATCACGGTGCTGATGCCATTTATATTGGTGCTCCCCGTTTCGGAGCACGTGCGGCTGCGGGGAATTCATTGGAGGATATTGCTGAGTTGGTGCGGTACGCTCATGTATATAATGTCCGTATCTATGTGACTGTGAATACGATTCTGAAGGATGAGGAACTGAAAGATACGGAAAAAATGATTTGGGATTTATACCGTGCCGGAGTGGATGCTTTGATAGTGCAGGATATGGGATTGTTGGAATTGAATCTGCCACCTATACCGTTACATGCCAGCACGCAGATGGATAATCGTACTTCTCAAAAAGTAAGATTCCTGGCTGAGGCAGGTTTCCGTCAGGTGGTATTGGCTCGTGAACTTTCTCTTGTTGAAATAGAAAATATCCATCATGCTTGTCCTGATGTGCCTTTGGAGGTATTTGTACATGGTGCTTTGTGTGTAAGCTATAGTGGACAATGTTATGTTAGTCAGGCTTGTTTTGGGCGTAGTGCCAACCGGGGGGAATGTGCCCAGTTCTGTCGCCTTGCTTTTGATATGATAGACGCGGACGGTAAATCTATAGTAAGGAATAAGCATCTATTGTCTCTGAAAGATTTGAATCAGAGCGAAGAGTTGGAGCAATTGCTGGATGCCGGAGCTTCTTCCCTGAAAATAGAGGGACGTTTGAAGGATGTATCTTACGTTAAAAATGTAACAGCTTACTATCGCCAGAAGCTGGATACTATTTTCAAACGTCGTAAAGAGTATATCCGTGCTTCATCGGGAGAAGTGAAATTAGAGTTCAAACCTCAATTGGATAAGAGTTTCAGTCGTGGTTTTACTAATTATTTTCTTTTTGACAGGAATAAGGATATTTTTTCTTTTGATACTCCCAAGTCTTTAGGGGAGGAGATGGGAACAGTGAAGGAAATTCGTGGTAATTATCTTACCGTAGCCGGAATCAAGTCTTTTAATAATGGAGATGGTGTTTGTTTTTTGGATGAGACTGGTAAGTTGCAGGGATTTCGCATAAACCGGGTGGAGAATAATAAATTATTTCCTCAGGAGATGCCTCGGATAAAGCCCCGTACGATACTTTATCGTAATTTTGATCAGGAATTTGAGAGGTTGATGTCGCGTAAATCAGCCGAAAGGAAATTGCTGTCATTTTAAAATTGGCTGAGAATAATCGGGGCTTTACTCTGTCTCTGACTGATGAAGATGATAACAGTGTCAGTGTGGTGCTGGAAAGGGAGAAGGAACGTGCCCGTACTCTGCAGGAAGATAACTTGCGTACACAACTTGGAAAGTTAGGAAATACTCCATTTGAAGCATCAGATATAGTGATTGACTGGTCGGACAATTGGTTTATTCCGGCTTCTATGCTTGCCGAACTTCGCCGTAAGGGAATAGAGAAACTGCTGGAAGTGCGCCGTATTAACTATCGGCAGGAAATTTACAAGTTGCCTCGAACGCATCATGCTTTTCCTGTGAATGAATTGACTTATTTGGGAAATGTGATGAATGCTGATGCTGTTTCCTTCTATAGGAATCATGGTGTGCAGCGTATTGCTCCGGCTTATGAAAAGGCTCCGGCAGAAGAAGCAGTATTGATGTTTTGCAAGCATTGTTTGCGTTATAGTATGGGATGGTGCCCCTCTTGGCATAAAGTGCGTTCTCCTTATAAGGAACCTTATTATCTGGTTAGCTCGGATAACAGGCGTTTCCGTTTAGAGTTTGATTGTAAGAATTGTCAGATGAAAGTCTATGCTGAAAAGTAAGTACATCGGATTACTGTTTTTGGTATTGGCTATTTTGATGGCTTGCCAATATCCTTCACCTGTTACTTCGAGTGAGGATATGCCGCAAAAGACAAGGGATTCTGTCAATTATTTGGTGGAACGGCATTATACATTAAACAGTAATTTTGAGGTTACTTCAGATTCGCTTATGTTACAGCAACTACCATTGGTTGATGTGCTTCCTGTTTTTAAAGGAGAACGGCTGGTGGTAGCGGAGTTTATGATACAACCTGCTGATAGTGTGGATTCTGTATGGGTGAAGGTCGCACGGGACCAGGAAACAATGGGATGGGTACATGAAAAGGAATTGTTGGAGAAAGTAGTCCCTGTGGATTCAGTGTCACAGTTTATTCATTTTTTCAGTAATTCTCATACCATCGCTTTCTTTATCATATTAGGCTTTTTCGGTATTTGGTATGTTCATAGGGCTATTCGTCGCCAGAAGCTGCAATTAATTTGGTTGAATGATATTGATAGCGTTTTTCCTACAGTTCTTTCTTGGTTGGTAGCTACCGCAGCTACGCTTTATGCTAGTATTCAGCATTTTGTTCCAGGAACTTGGGAGCAGTTTTATTATAATCCTTCTTTGAATCCTTTTAGCTTGCCTTTTATTCTTTCTCTTTTCATGTTTAATATTTGGGGAATTATTCTTGTGGGGTTGGCTACTTTAGATGATTTGTTTCATCAGACACATATTGAAGCTGCATGTTTTTATTTGTTGGGATTGATGTCCTGCTGCATCTTTCTATATTTGTTTTTTACATTTACTACGTACTACTATTTGGGTTATCCATGTTTATTGGTATATGCTGTATGGTCATTTAATCGTATAAAGCACGCTTCTCGGTATAAATTCAGTTGTGGAAATTGCGGGGCGAAGATGAAGAATAAAGGAGTGTGTCCTCATTGCGGCGCTGTCAATGAATAATTTTATTGTTTGCTTCTTTTAACAAAGACTCAAGCAGTTTTCTATAGTAAACAGCATTTTCTCTATGTACATACACTCAAACGAATAGGTTTGTTTTAGGAGCTATTCGCTTCATTTGCAGCAATAATAAAGTTCTTACTTTTCTTAGTGTGACAGAAAATAAATTTGATTTGGTAAATGTGGAAACAGAAAGGGAGTTCTGCGAAGAACCCCCTTTTTATTTTTGCAAGAATGGTTAGAAGTGATAACGTATATCCACCCCCAGTTGTAAAGGTCTGCTTTTTTGTTCGAATCCTCTATGCATGGTTTCAAAATAGAAGGTTGTATAATCCTTGTTGGTTAAATTACGTCCCCATACATCTATCTGTAAAGCTTCTGTCTGCAAAGAAATGCGCCCGTTCAGTGTTACCGTTAAAACTTTGTGAGACATTGTTTTTTTCAGTCCAATAAATTTTTCCTGCTCCGGTATAGCTCATGCCTAAAGTCAGGCTTTGCATCCAATTGCTTTTATCGAAAAAGAAACTATAATTTGCGCCTGCATTCATGGTATGGCGGGGAACAAATGGTACATAATTGCCGCTATAATCAATTTGCTCTTCTGATGATGTAGTACCTCCGTCATATTTTTTGAATGTGGAATGAGTATATCCATAACTTACATTCATATTCAGGTTTTTGTTGATAGATGCCAGAAAGCTGGCCTCTACTCCATAACTTTCGCTACTACCGGCATTGACCATCATTCGTCCCAAGCCACTATTGACAAATTTGGCGATTTGTTGGTCGTGGGTATCCATGTAGAATGCGGCAAGGTCGGTCTTCAGTTTGCCGTTGAACAAACTGAGATGTGATCCCACTTCGTAATTCCAGCTGTACTCGGGCTTGTAGACTGTTGTTTCTTGTACGTTCAATTCTTTTCCGTAGTTGGGCATGTGTTGCTTGATCATTCCTTCTATCATACCTGCCATAGATTCTGGTGCCTTGTTTAGTATGGCTTCAATCATTTTTTGTTGCATGTCACTTTGTATCAGTTCTGAAAACATCTGTACGTTATACCCTCCGGAACGATATCCTTTGGTTATGCTTACATACATATTGTTTGCAGGGCTGAAATCGTATTTAAAAGCTAGTTTGGGAAGTAGCTGTACATAGTCGTTTTTTTCTTTTCCTTCCAATAGCGGTGTGGCATTCAAATTTCTGAATGGAATATTAAGGGGAGGCATTGCCATTTTAAGAAAGAAATCGAAATCGATATTACTATCCGAGAAATAATTCATAGACATTTTTTCATATTCCAAACGCAAACCTGCTGTTACTGAAAGGCCTTTCACAAACAGGTCATTGAATGTAGATTGGTGGTACAGTGCGGTGCTGAATACCGGTGTGTCAAAACTTCCACTTACGCGGATACGGTTGTTCAAAACGTCCAGACTCATTTCAGGGGTACGGGGATTGTCTAAATGAATTTTCTTGAAAGTATTGTTGATGTTCCCTTCGATCATATCGGTCACTCCGTCCTCCATGAAGTTTACCGGACCGGTGGTATGTAGCCATTGATAAAAACCACTAACTCCTGTAACCCATTGCCAGCGCTTGTTGTTTTTGCTTTTAAAAGTAATCTCTTCACTGATGGTATTCAGACGTTGCTTCTGCTCAATAGTATAAATGCTGACAGGCAGGAAATCCTGGTCCATAAACATACGGTCATTTAAATTCTGAAATCCAGTAACAGCGCTTAAGATAAACTTTTGTGCCTGGTATTCAATATTCAAACCGGTATTGAACAGTCCACGGCGATAAGTACAATCCTGATCGTATGAAATCTTCCCTGTGTAGTTTTTATATTTTTCATTCTCTTTGTCGTATCCGTCTATAGCTCCTGTATAGTAATAAGGGTATCCTCCTTCGTCACTATAATCATAGCCTATGGTAAAGTCTAGTTTTAGGTTTTCTGAAGGCAGCCAGATAGCATGTATTCGTCCGCCTCCCGCTTCCATATTATCTACTTTTTTCCCATTAAGAGAATTGCGGAAGAATCCGTCTGAGCCCTCATAATAACCACCGGCGGAGAAAGCAAAACAGTCACTCCAACGATGGTAATGGGTTAATGAAACACTGCGGTAGTTACTTTTTGTTCCATAACTCAGTTTTACGTCTGTTCCCTGATAGGAGAATGGAGAGCGGGTATGTACTTTGATTAATCCCCCCATGGTATTGCGTCCGTACAAGGTTCCTTGTGGACCGCGAAGAATATCAATACGTTCTATATCATAAAAATTGAAATCAAATGCAGATTTGTCAATGTAAGGGATATTGTCCACATACAAACCTACCGCAGGAGTGTTGATACGCGAACCGATTCCCCGGATATAAATAGCTGAGGTGAGTCTTGAACCATAGTCGGGCATAAAGAAATTGGGTACCAGTGAACTCACGTTCTTTAAAGTTGTGATTTGGTTTGCTTGCATATCTTTTTGGGAGAGTAAAGATACGGCTGTAGGGAGTTCCCTTAATTTTCCGGTTTCTTTAGGTGAAGCGATAACCACCACCTCTTCTATATCAATGACTTTCGTAGTGTCCTTAGGCAGCGTGTTGATATTTTCCGCAAAAGTTGTTGTAGCCAGCAGGCAGGATGTAATGAATAAAATGTTTTTTCTCATATTTATTGTTTGGTTTTATTTGATACATCACGGATGACCAGAGTTGTTACAAGTTTCTACCAGGCGGAAAATTTATACATTCCACTCTGTATAATCCATGATGGAGAATGATTCCGGCTGCAAAGTAACGGTAAACCTGATATGTGTGCAATCCTAATAAATGAGGATTTTATATTCTGTCTGCCTCAATGTAACCGTTCATCACAGCATAGACAGTTAGCCCGGATACAGATTTGATACCCAGTTTTTCGGTAATATTCTTGCGGTGGGAGATGACAGTGGTCAGGCTGATATGAAGTTTGTCTGCTATTTCCTTATTGATAAGTCCTTTGGTGATAAGTATCAATACTTCTATTTCCCGGATAGACAATTCATGTTCTGTTTTTTCTATATGCATTGCTTTATCTACTGCTTGTTTTCTTGCCTGATGTCCATATTGGCGTAATTGATGGATGTCTTTTATCAAAGAACCTTCATCTTGGTAGATATTCAGCTTGGGGATACCGGATAATTGAGGTTGGTTGTCACCTCCTGCTAATACAATTGTTTTTGGTTTACGAAGTAAAAAGAAGGAAGTATGTTCAAAATAGATTTGGGCAGAAATAAAATAGTGGGCATACATGTCCGGTGTGTCATCCGTCAACTCACCAAACGAATGGAATACACGGATAGTAGCCATTGGAATGATATCTTCCAAAAATGTTTTTTAACCCCAGACAAGTAAGGGTATTTGGATCTACTATGGCTATTTCGGGATGATGCATAATGCTTTCTTTGGTGCAAAGATACATATCTTTTAGAAAAAAATAGGTTCATAAAGATGAAGAAATCTTCTTTTGGACAACTAAGTCCCTCACTTATTTGTTGTTAGAGTATATAAAGCTTAAAACCTTAACAATATGAAATATGATATAGCGATAATCGGTGGGGGACCTGCCGGATATACGGCTGCGGAAAGAGCTGCTGCCGGAGGATTGAAAACTGTGATTTTTGAAAAGAAAGCCATGGGAGGTGTTTGTTTGAATGAAGGATGTATCCCTACGAAAACTCTTTTGTATTCAGCAAAATTATTGGATAATGCAAAAGGTGCGGCAAAATATGGAATTGCTGTACCGGATGGAATCAGCTTCAATTTGGAGAAAATAATAGACCGTAAAGATAAAGTGGTCAAGAAACTGACCGGAGGTGTAAAACAGACTGTGAAATCTTATGGAGCCGAATTGATAGAAAAAGAAGCGGTTATAACCGGAGAAGATAATGGACTGATTCAAATTTTAGCCGGAGGAGAAAAATATGAAGTGACTTATCTGTTGGTTTGTACAGGTTCGGATACCGTGATTCCACCCATTAAAGGCTTGTCGGAAATAGATTATTGGACTTCCAAAGAGGCTTTGGAAATGGCTGCATTACCTAAATCGCTGGCTATTATTGGTGGCGGAGTAATTGGAATGGAATTTGCTTCTTTCTTTAATAGTATGGGGGTAAAGGTGAGTGTCATTGAGATGATGCCTGAAATATTAGGGGCTATGGACAAGGAAACCAGTGCGATGTTACGTACAGAGTATCAGAAGCGAGGGATTAACTTCCAATTGAATTCTAAAGTGATTGAAGTCAGTCCGGCAGGAGTTACCATAGAAAAAGCCGGTAAATTATCACTGATTGAAGCGGATAAGGTTCTGGTAAGTGTAGGCAGAAAAGCGAATCTGAACCAAGTGGGGCTGGATAAACTAAAAGTGGAAATGGTGCGTAACGGTGTAAAAGTGGATGAACACATGCTTACTTCCCATCCTAAAGTCTATGCTTGTGGAGATATAACCGGATACTCCATGTTGGCTCATACGGCTATTCGTGAAAGCGAAGTTGCCATTAATCATATTCTGGGAGTGGAGGACCGGATGAATTATCATTGTGTACCGGGGGTGGTATATACGAATCCTGAACTGGCCGGAGTGGGAAAAACGGAAGAGGAGTTGAAAGCATCAGGAACTAGCTATCATGTACAGAAATTACCGATGGCTTATTCGGGGCGTTTCGTGGCAGAAAATGAAACAGGGAACGGGCTTTGCAAATTGATTTTGGATGAGGAAGACCGCATTATAGGTTGCCATTTGTTGGGAAATCCTGCTTCGGAAATAATCGTTGTAGCGGGGATTGCCGTTCAATATGGATATACTGTAGAAGAATTTCAAAAAACGGTATTTCCACATCCTACGGTAGGCGAGATTTATCACGAAACACTTTTTGCATAATGTTTTGCATAGATAACCGCTGTACGGATGTTTATTTCAATTTGGCAGTGGAGGAGTATCTTTTAAAGCAGACACAGGGGGATTATTTTGTAATTTGGCAGTCGGAACCTTCCGTGGTCATGGGCAAGAATCAGTCTGTTCGTGCCGAGGTGAATGAGGATTACAGGATAGAGAAGGGCATTCGTTTGGCTCGTAGGTTTTCGGGAGGTGGTGCAGTTTACCATGATAAGGGAAATATTAATCTTACTTTTATAGAAACGACATCGCAACCCCTGTTTGAAGACTATTTGCAGCGTATTGTTGGTTTTCTGGAAACGATGGGAGTCACGGCCTATACGGATGAGCGTTTGGGGATTTATCTGGATGGAAAGAAAATATCGGGCAGTGCGCAATGTATTCATAAAAAACCGTGTGATGTATCATTGTACTTTGTTATTTTCTGCAAACTTGGATGTACTTCATACAGTGTTGAAGGGGAAGTCTGATGAATTGGAGTCGATTCCCGGATTAAAGAATATCCGTGCCGTACCGTCTGTACCTAGTGAGTAAGGCCAATCTCAATTGTTTTTTGGATGTTTCGGTGAATATCAAACGGTTTATTCATCTTTTGTTTCATTACTTCTTGATAGAAGATGAAAAGAATAGCATTTATCATTTTTCCCGAAAGGATTTGGCGGCAATCGAGTTGCTGAAAGTAGAAAAATATGCTAATGAGGATTGGATACATCACCGGGTCACCTTAAAAAAGATTTAAGTTAAAACTTTCTTTTTCAGTGGCTTGTTGTTCATATAAAAGGATTAAAAAAATAAATTATCAATATGTCAAGATTTGAAATAAAAATGCCTAAGCTAGGCGAAAGTATTACTGAAGGAACCATTATATCCTGGTCGGTAAAAGTGGGTGATACTGTCCAAGAGGACGATGTCTTGTTCGAAGTGAATACAGCAAAGGTCAGTGCTGAAATTCCATCTCCCGTAGAAGGCAAGGTGATCGGGATATTATTTAAAGAAGGAGATACCGTACCTGTAGGTACAGTAGTAGCAATTGTAGATATAGATAGTGATGAAGGAATAGGAGAGGCTCTTGTAGAAGAGCAAAATGTACCGCAAGCAGAAGAAACGTCCTCCCATGTACCATCTGTAACATCTGTTCAGGAAGTAAAGGAAGTTCCTAAGGCAATAGCGGCTAAAACAGAAGAAGAGCGTTGGTATTCCCCCATTGTACTTCAGCTGGCTCAGGCTGCACATATTTCGAAAGAGGAATTGGATCGTATTCAAGGAACAGGATATGAAGGGCGTCTGAGTAAAAAAGATATAAAAGCTT
>ENA-OQJW01000002-OQJW01000002.1-human-gut-metagenome-genome-assembly--contig:-NODE-2-length-45254-cov-3.877058_pt1 | contig 45254 bp, 48 predicted proteins | sample MGYA00242619_ERZ504786 | MGnify/ENA primary metagenome ERZ504786 (study PRJEB26092, sample SAMD00036357) | human gut metagenome | host: Homo sapiens | study: EMG produced TPA metagenomics assembly of the... | reverse complement strand
TAGTAAATGATAATCGTGGGACATAGAAAGTAGGGGATGTCTTTTATCGACAAAAATCGCAGGAATAATTAAAAGAAGTTGTTACCAAAAGACTGCCTTATTATGAGATACGGAGGAGACGAGTTTGTAGTTTTCGGAAGTTGTAAGCAGGCAGGACGGATGCAAAGAATTGCAGAGGATATAAAGGCTGCGATAAAAACAGCCGACCAGAAAGAAAACCGCAGCTATCATCTGGCTGCAAGTTTAGGGTGTTCGTTGCATAAATCATACGAAATGGACAATTTAAACAGTCTGATTGAGCTGGCAGATAAGAAAATGTATGAGGAAAAGAAAAATAAAAGAAGATAACATTGCAGTAGAAAATAAGGACAGTTTTTTAGTCTAATGAGAGGCTAAAAAGCTGTCTTTATTTTTGTTATTCTTGCCTTATCAAATACGAAAGGGGACAGGGATGGATAACAGATATTACCTGGCAGTGGACATAGGGGCATCCAGTGGCAGACACATATTGTCTCATATGGAGAATGGGAAGATAATACTTGAAGAAGTATACAGGTTCCATAATGGAATGACAGAAAAAGATGGTCACAAGATATGGGATGTTGACAGGCTTTTCGAGGAAATACTAACCGGAATGAAAAAGTGCAGTGAAATCGGGAAAATGCCTTATAGTATTGGAATAGATACATGGGCTGTCGATTTTGTGTTACTGGACAATGATGACAGAAAGATTATGGATGCGGTTGCTTACAGAGATGACAGGACAGCAGGGATTGATAAAAAGGTGTATGAAGTAATTTCAGAGGATGAGCTTTACGCCAGAACAGGAATACAAAAGCAGAACTTTAACACCATATACCAGCTTATGGCAGTAAAAAGTCAGGAACCAGACGCATTCGAAAAAGCCAAAAGCATGCTTATGATTCCGGATTATCTTAATTTCCTTTTGACAGGAGAAAAGGTACAGGAATACACAAATGCGACCACAACACAGCTTGTGAATCCGGTAACAAAGGATTGGGATTATGAGCTTATAGACAGGCTTGGATATCCAAAAGATATTTTCGGGGAGATTAAAAACCCGGGAAGCGAAGTCGGAAAATTAAGATCAGAAGTAAGCCGGAAAGTTGGATTCGACTGTAAAGTTATTCTCCCGGCAACACACGATACAGCATCTGCGGTAATGGCAGTCCCAACGCAGAAAGATGATACGCTCTACATCAGTTCGGGTACATGGTCACTTATGGGAACAGAGCTTGTTTCGGCAGATTGCAGCAGTCTGAGTATGGAACACAATCTGACAAACGAGGGCGGTTATGATTACCGCTTCAGATATCTTAAGAATATAATGGGACTTTGGATGATTCAGTCTGTAAGAAAAGAGATTGTTCCTGATATGAGCTTTGGACAGATTTGTGAGCTTGCATCAAAAGAGCCGATAAAGTCTATTGTGGATGTAAATGATAACAGATTTCTGGCACCTTTAAATATGACAGAAGAGGTAAAGCGTGCCTGTGCCGAAAGCGGGCAGCAGGTGCCGGACAGCATAGCACAAATAGCTGCAGTTATTTATAACAGTCTGGCAGAATGTTATGCATCAACAGTAAAGGAAATAGAGGGACTTACCCATAAGAATTATGAATATATTCATATAGTCGGTGGCGGTGCAAATGCCGGATATCTTAATGAACTTACCGCAAATGAAACAAGAAAGACTGTCTATGCAGGACCGACAGAGGCTACGGCAATTGGAAATATTGCATCACAGATGATAGCAGATGGTAAGCTGAAGGATTTAAAAGATGCAAGACGATGCATTTTCGATTCTTTTGAAATAAAAGAATATAACCCAGATTTATAAACGATAAATACAGAATTGATATCACCAGGAAGGGAGAAACAAATGTTAGTAGAGACAAAAGCAAAGGTTGGAGTATTTGCGATAGCGCTTGGGGCGTACCTGCCACAGTTTCCAACACTCGTTCCGGAATTTGAGGCACAGTATGAGGCATTTAAAAAGACGATTCCGGATACCGTTGAGCTGGTAGATGGAGGAATTGTTACCACAAAAGAGCTTTCCATGAAGGCAGGAGATAAATTCCGGTCAGCAGATGTAGACCTGGTAATTTTACAGCTTCTTACATATGCGACAAGCTACAATATGCTTCCGGCGGTCAGAGACTTAAATGTACCGGTTGTTCTTGTGAATGTTCAAAAACGTAAGACACCGGATTATGCCAATACAGATACACCAACATGGCTTGGCGAGCTGTATGCATGTGGAGCAGTCGGAGAGATGGTTGCAGATCTTGAAAGAGCAGGAAAGAGACATGCAGTAATCACCGGTGTTGTGGAAGGTGGAGATGACTATGTGGCAGCGGAGATAGAACAGTGGTGTAAGGCAGCACAGGTCAGAAGAAGATTCCGTTATACCAATATCGCACAGATCGGAAGACCGTATCCGGGAATGATGGATCTGTATATTGATGAAACCAATCTGTATAACCGCATGGGACTTTATACAAAACAGTTTGACTGGGAAAAAATGTGGGCAATCGCAGATCATATCACAGACGAGAATGCAATCCGGACAAAGGCGGAAGATATTCTTGAGACATTTGATATAGCACCGGACAAAGACGGAAAAGCAGCTACCGTTGAGACGGTATGGGATATGGCAAAATACGTTGTGGCATTTGAAGAATGGGTAAAAGAGGAAGATCTTGGAATGGTGGCATCCCATTATGATGGTTATGCCCAGGGAATCGCAGGAAAGCTTGACAGTATGCTGATACCGGCATTTTCCATGCTTATAAAGCAGGGAACAGCCTGTGCAGTTGAAGGAGATATCAAGGTTGCTATGGCTATGAGTATTTTAAAAACAATTGCCGGTACCGGTCAGCTTTCAGAGATGTACTCCATCGACTTTAATGAGGATATCTGTATCATAGGACACTCCGGTTCAGGTGATGCGGCAATTTCACAGGCAAAAAAGCCAACCATGAAGATCGTCGATGTATTTCACGGAAAAACAAGGAGGTGGATATCTGACACAGTTCTATCCACCGGCTGCAGATGTAACCTATCTTGGAATCACTCAGGACATGAACGGGAAATTTAAATTTGTTGCAGCAGAAGGTGTAAACGAGGAAGGTCCGATATTCACATTTGGAGATACCAATATGAGAACTCGCTTCTCAATCGGAGCAAGAGAATTCTGCAACCGGTGGAGTGAGGCAGGACCGACACATCACATGGCAGCAGCAGTGGGACGACACATTGATACCATACTTAAGGTAGCAAAGATACTGGATGTGCCGGTTGACATTATATGCAGATAAAATATAGTCATATCTATAAAAGTCACATTATAGTATGGCTTTACAGCAGCTAATCAAATACAAAATAGTAGTTTAAATATAGTAGAAAAATGAGGAAAATATCATGAGATTTTTAGATGCAGAATTTGTAAAAGGATTTATACGTATGGCAAATGACGGATGGGAGCAGGGATGGCATGAAAGAAATGGCGGTAATCTCTCCTATCGTGTGAAGTCTGAGGAAGTAGAGTCTGTCAAAGAGAACTTTGATCCAAAAGAGTGGCAGCCAATCGGAACAACCGTACCGGAGCTTGCCGGAGAATATTTCCTTGTGACAGGAAGTGGAAAATATTTCCGAAATGTAATAATCAAGCCGGAGGATTCAATCTGTATGATAGAGCTTGATGAAAAAGGTGAGAATTACCGTATTGTATGGGGACTTGTGAATGGTGGAAGACCGACAAGCGAGTTGCCTAGCCACCTTATGAATCTTGAAGTCAAGAAACAGCAGGATCCGGATTACAGAGTAGTGTATCATGCACATACAACAAACATTATTGCGCTCACATTTGTTCTTCCGCTTGAAGATAAGGTCTTTACAAGAGAACTGTGGGAAATGGCAACCGAGTGTCCTGTAGTATTCCCGACTGGAATCGGTGTAGTTCCGTGGATGGTACCGGGCGGAAGAGAAATTGCAGTGGCAACAAGTGAACTTATGAAGAAATATGATCTTGCCATCTGGGCGCATCATGGAATGTTTGCAGCCGGAAAAGATTTTGATCTGACATTCGGACTTATGCATACAGCAGAGAAGTCGGCAGAGATTCTTGTCAAGATGTTATCCATGAGACCGGATAAGCTGCAGACAATCACACCGGATAACTTCAGACATCTGGCGAAAGATTTTAATGTTACATTGCCGGAAGAGTTTTTATATGAAAAATAATACAATCGTATCATAGAAAAATAAAAGAATTGCAAAAAGGGTACGACTTCTCTTATATGATTAAATAAGGTATCATATAAGAGAAGTTTTTTGCATTAGCGGTTAATCTTTCTATGGTCGATTTAATTAGTACATAGCCTACAGAAAAAGGTTGCGTGAAGCCACATAAAAATGTATAATTAGGAGTAATGAATTTCATATTAAATGATATTGGAGGTACTCATGTCACAGTCGGTTACGATAAAGAGTAATAAATATGGAATCAATTTAATTTTAGATGCGGATATGCCATTTGCTGATTTGATAAAGGCAGTTGTGGAGAAGTTTAAGGCATCCGCCAATTTTTTTAAAAACGCAAAGCTTGCTATTTCATTTGAGGGAAGGCATCTTTCAGATGAAGAGCAGCAGCAGATAATTGCAGCTATTGAGGAAAATACCACAATTGAGATTTTGTGCATTGTGGAGAGTGGTACCGAGCAGGAAGCCATTATGAAGGAGCAGGTTGAGGCATTTAATGAGGCAGTGCAGAAGCAGTGCGAGAATGTTGCAACAGTCAGTGCTCCGGAGCAGTTTTACCGTGGTACGCTCAGGTCTGGTCAGGTGATTACCAGTGAGTCTTCAGTTACCATCATAGGTGATGTCAATCCGGGAGCCAAGATTATAGCACAGGGCAATATCGTTATTCTTGGAGCATTAAAGGGCAATGTCCACGCCGGATGTACAGGTGACAGGAGCTGCTTTGTATTTGCACTTGACATGCAGCCGATTCAGATTCAGATTGGTGATTTGATTGCGAAGAGTCCGGACGAGCCTCAGCCAAAGCACAGGGTAAGGCGCAAGGAAAAGCCGGCACAGGAGCAGGCGCAGATAGCCATCGCAAAGGATGGATATATTTACATCGAACCAATTACTAAAAATATTTTAAACAGCATTTAGGAACGTAGGAGGAAGAAAGTTCATGAGCGAAGTAATCGTTATCACATCAGGAAAGGGTGGTGTGGGCAAGACCACAACCACAGCAAATATTGGTACAGGTCTTGCACAGTTAAATAAAAAGGTTGTTATGATTGATACTGACATCGGACTGCGTAACCTGGATGTTGTTATGGGACTTGAGAATCGTATTGTATACAATCTCGTAGACGTCGTTGAGGGTAAATGCCGTATCCGTCAGGCCCTTATCAAGGATAAGAAATATCCGGATCTGTGTCTGCTTCCATCAGCCCAGACAAGGGACAAGGATGCTGTTACACCGGATCAGATGGTTGAGCTTATCAATGAGCTTCGTGAGGAGTTTGACTATATTCTGCTTGACTGCCCGGCAGGTATCGAGCAGGGCTTCAAGAATGCCGTTGCAGGAGCTGACCGTGCACTCGTTGTCACTACACCTGAGGTATCAGCAATCCGTGACGCTGACCGTATCGTTGGCCTTCTCGAGGCAAATGAGATGAAGCGCATTGATCTGATTGTCAACCGTCTTCGTGTCGATATGGTTAAGCGCGGTGATATGATGAATGTGGATGATGTAACAGAGATTCTTGCAGTCAACTTAATCGGTGCAGTACCGGATGATGAGCAGATTGTTATTTCTACAAACCGTGGTGAGCCGTTAGTTGGCTCAGACAGCCTTGCAGGAAAGGCATATATGAATATCTGCCGCCGTATCATGGGCGAGGAGGTTCCTTTCCTTGATTTAAACCAGAAGCATGGTGTCTTTGAAAAGCTAAAGGATATGTTTAAGAAAAATTAAAGGGGGATACGTACCATGGGTATAATGGATTTATTTAAAAAGAAATCTTCTGGTAATGTTGCAAAGGATCGCCTGAAGCTGGTGCTGGTTTCTGACCGTGCAAACTGCTCATCGGAGATGATGGAGATGATGAAAAGGGATATCATTGAGGTTATTTCCCGCTATATGGATATTGATGCGGAAGCTCTTGATGTGAAAATCACAGAGACAGAGTCTGATTCTAACAACGGAATGGTTCCGGCACTTGTTGCCAATATTCCTATCCGTGACATGAAGCATCGTCCAGATCCAAGATAGAGTAAATAAAATAATAGGATATGATAAGATATGAGGGTCAAAAGGTGTTTTGGCCCTTTAATTATTGTATTGAATAAAAAAGACTTGATTTGATATTAGAGTGTGATATACTTTAATACGTTACAAATAAATAAATTTTAGCAGAGTAGACACATGTGCGTTAAGTGCCGGATGAACAGGGAGTTGTCACCCGGACGAAAAGAAAATCTTGCGGTACATGAGTCGCATCCCGCTGCATCCGAAGATATTAATTATCTCCTGTTGTAGTTCGGTGAGGTCTGCAAAGGAGGTAATTTTTTAATGAAAAAATTCGTTACTTTGTTCACCGATTCTGCCCGAGAGCTTAAATCGGTCAGAACCATCACAACTATGGCAATGCTTGCTGCAGTTGCCGTTATCCTTGGATATTTCTCCATCGAATATGGACAGTTTATCCGTATCGGTTTTTCCGGTATTCCAAATGGTATCGTTGATTACCTGTTTGGACCAGTTGCCGGAGCTGTTTTCCACGGAGCGCTTGACATCATCAAGTATCTGATGAAGCCTACAGGACCATTTTGTCCACAGCTTACACTTGTTGTAATGCTTGCAGGTGTTTTATATGGCTGCTTCTTTTACAAGAAAAAGCTTACCATATGGAGAGTGCTTGCTGCAAAGTTTGTAGTAATGCTCATCTGCAATGTCATTCTCAATACCCTGTGTCTGCAGGTACTGTATGGACAGGCATTTATGGCAATCCTTCCAATGCGTGCACTTAAGAACCTTATTATGTGGCCGATAGATTCAATTGTCTTTTTCGGCATTGCAAAGGCACTGGAGCAGATTGGACTGTTCCGTACCTTCCGTAAACCGGAGCTTATAAAGAATGCATAGCAACAGGTGAATGTACCGGGTACTCAAATGAGAGTACCCGGATTTTTTATTTAATGGAAAGAAATACGTATAATGTGGTATGTGTATCATGTTCTTTATAATGTATATAAATGATGAAAAGGAACATAGCAACAGAATAATGCACAGACAATATAATGCACAAAACATTACAATAAAATAATATTTTAAGTGTCAAATGACAGTTTTTATTTATAATTTTAAGCATAAGTGTCTTTAAACTGACAATTGTGAGGTATTTCACTTTTTTAATGAAAATTGTTGACACAATATATTGAACGTGATATTGTTTACTTGTTCAAAATAATACACAAAAGAAAACGAACAAACAACTACATATTAATTATGAATATTTAAGAGCAAAGACGCTAACCGGTGAAGCACTTTGCTCTTTTTTATTTATCAAAATCACAAGGATATTTAAATTAGGAGGCAATATATTATGAAATTAAAAGACACAGGATTAACAGCACAGGACATCAAAGACAAAGTAAAGAAGTACATGATTGAGACATATGAGCGTTTCGATTTCATCGCTGAGACTGCTGAGGGCATGTATCTGTATGATGAGAATGGCACACCATACCTTGACTTTTACGCAGGAATCGCCGTAAACAATGCCGGCAGCAGAAACCCTAAGGTTGTTGCAGCAGTCAAGGATCAGGTGGATGACATCATGCATACATTCAACTATCCATACACCATTCCACAGGCACTGCTTGCTGAGAAGGTCTGCAAGACTATCGGAATGGACAAGATTTTCTACCAGAACTCAGGAACTGAGGCAAATGAGGCTATGATTAAGATGGCTCGTAAATATGGTATAGAGAAATATGGTCCAAACAGATATCACATCGTAACTGCAAAGGACGGCTTCCATGGCAGAACCTTCGGTGCTATGTCAGCTACAGGACAGCCTGGAAACGGATGCCAGGTGGGCTTTGGTCCTATGACATACGGCTTCTCATACGCTCCTTACAATGACTTAAAGGCTTTCAAGGATGCTTGCACAGAGAACACAATCGCTATCATGATTGAGCCTGTACAGGGCGAGGGCGGTGTTCATCCTGCAACACCTGAATTCATGAAGGGACTTCGCGAGTTCTGTGATGAGAAGGGCATGCTCCTCCTTATCGATGAGGTTCAGACAGGATGGTGCAGAACCGGAGCTGTAATGAGCTACATGAACTACGGCATCAAACCTGATATCGTTTCTATGGCAAAGGGTCTTGGCGGTGGAATGCCAATCGGTGCTATATGTGCTACAGAGGAGGTTTCAAAAGCATTCTCAGCCGGTTCACACGGTACAACCTTTGGTGGACATCCTGTATGCTGTGCAGCAGCACTTGCAGAAGTAAACGAGCTGCTTGACAGAGATCTTGCCGGAAATGCAAAGAAGGTTGGTGATTATTTCGCAGCTAAGCTTGAGAAGCTTCCACACGTAAAAGAGGTAAGACATCAGGGACTCTTAGTTGGTGTTGAGTTTGACGATACAATCTCAGGTGTAGATGTAAAGCATGGCTGCTTCGACCGTCATATGCTTATCACAGCAATCGGAAGCCATATCATCCGTATGGTTCCACCGCTTATCGTAAGCGAGGAAGAGTGCGACAAGGCATTTGATATTATAAAGGAAACTGTTGAGTCACTTTCATAGAAGGTTTGAATTATATTTGAGGCAGGTAACAGAATATATTGCGGCAGATTTTACGAGCCGGATAAAAGGACAAGGGCGTCACGATTAGCTTCGTGCGCCCTTCTTTTAAACAAAGAATATAGGTAACTAAGCGGAACAAGTTTATATAACAACATATGATTAAAGTGTCAAAAGGTATCGTCGATGCATACCTTAGCAACTTTCATATCAACATAGTATAAAGATGTATATATAAGAAAAGCGAGGGGAACGAAATGGCACATCTTGTTATTACAATAGGATGCGAATATGGCGCTAAAGGAAACCAGATTGGCAAAAAGGTTGCTAAAGACCTGGGAATCAAATTTTATGACAGGGATACTGTAGATGAAATAATAAAAGAGGTCGGTATTCCCAAGGATATCATGGAAAAGGTTGAGGAAGGTATCACCATCGCCGGAAAAGGTGCAGAGGGTGATGTCAGAGGCTCTTTCTCCAAATATGCAGACCTCACAGAGCGTGCAATTCATGTCCAGAAAACTATAATCAGAAAATTATCAGACCGTGAGTCGTGTGTGATTATCGGTCGTTCAGCAGACTATATACTAAAGGAACATAAACCGATTTTACGTATTTTCATATATTCACCGGATGAAGTGAGGATTGAAAACGTAATGAAGAGCCACAATTTGTCGGAGGATGATGCAAAGCTTTTTATCACTGAAAAGGATAAGCGTTATCATAAGCGTCACATGGCGCTGACAGGAAGCAACCGAGGCGACAGACACAACAGGGATATGCTTATAGACAGCAGCCTGTTAGGAGTGGATGGCACAGCGGAGCTTATTGAGTCTCTGGCAAGAAAAGTGGTAGAGAATGAAAGTAAGACAGAAGCTGGAGGTGACAAGTAATGGAACAGAAAAAATCAGAATTTAACAAAGTCCTGAATGCCTGGGACGTACTTGTAATTGCATTTGGAGCCATGATTGGCTGGGGCTGGGTTGTCTCAACCGGAGGCTGGATTGAAAAGGGCGGAGTGCTCGGTGCCGCAATCGGCTTCGTTATCGGCGGTATCATGATATTTTTCGTGGGAATGACCTACGCGGAGCTGACAGCAGCCATGCCTCAGTGCGGTGGCGAGCATGTATTCAGCTACAAGGCAATGGGTTCGACAGGCTCATTCATATGTACGTGGATGATTATCCTTGGATATGTCAGTGTGGCATGCTTTGAGGCGTGCGCTTTCCCAACAATCATCACATATCTGTGGCCGGGCTTTTTGAAGGGATATCTGTATACGGTAGCAGGCTTTGATATCTATGCTTCATGGCTTATTGTGGCGATAGTTGTGGCATTTTTAATCATGATGATAAACATTATCGGCGCAAAGACAGCAGCGATTTTGCAGACTGTGCTCACATGTATTATTGGTGGCGCCGGAATTTTGTTGATAATTGCATCGGTAATCAATGGAACAGTTGATAACCTGGATGGACAGATGTTTGCAGGCAGCTCTGCAGGTCTGAACGTAAAGGCAATTATCGGAGTGGCAGCTCTGTCACCATTTTACTTTATCGGATTTGACGTAATACCTCAGGCGGCTGAGGAAATCAATGTTCCGGCAAAGAAAATCGGCTCAATACTTATCTTATCAGTAGTTCTGGCAGTTGTGTTCTATGCACTTGTCATTGTTGCGGTAGGTCTTGTCATGGGCCCACAGGCAATTGTTGATTCAGAGCAGGCAACAGGACTTGTCACAGCAGATGCAATGGCTGCCGCATTCAACACAAAGATAATGGCAAAGGTTATAATAGTCGGCGGAATGTGCGGTATCGTAACCTCATGGAACTCATTTTTGCTCGGTGGCTCGCGTGCCATGTACTCAATGGCAGAGTCATATATGATTCCAAAGTTTTTTGCAAAGCTTCATCCAAAGCACAAGACACCAATCAATGCACTGATTCTCATCGGATCTCTCACAATGCTTGCACCTTTTGCAGGCAGAAAGATGCTCGTATGGATCAGTGATGCCGGCAACTTTGGCTGCTGCGTAGCATATTGCATGGTTGCTCTTTCGTTTATTATTCTTCGCAAGAAGGCGCCGGATATGCCAAGACCTTACAAGGTTCCAGCATACAAGTTCTTTGGAACGATGGCGGTAATCATGTCAGGCTTCATGGTTGCAATGTACTGCATACCGGGAAGCGGCGGAACACTTATCGCTCATGAGTGGGGCATCGTGCTTGCATGGTGTGCGCTCGGCGTGGTATTCTTCGTCTTCTGTAAAAAGAAATACAAGGAGTCATTTGGTACACTTGTTGAGCTTATTTCAGATGAGGATGCTGCAACACTTATGCCGGAGGCAGATGAGGTTGAGCTGGATAAGGTTATCGATGCTGCAATAGACAGGGTACTTGCCAAGAAAGCCAGCTAGGAAACAGAAAGGACAGGTTATATATGGAAACATTTAATTTCTCGGTGCCACAGGACATCACAGTGGGAAAGGGCAGTCTCTCAAAGCTGCCGGAAATAGCCAAAAAGCTTGGAGGTAAGCATGCACTCATCATTTCAGGACCTCATCTTGAGAAGATGGGACTTGTAAAAAAGGCAGCAGATTATCTGGCATCAGTTGACATAAAAGCAGACACTTTTACAGATATAGAGGCAAATCCATCTGTCACAACAGTGGAGAAAGCCACAGCAAAATACCTGGAGTCGGGCGCAGACTTTATCGTGGCATTCGGAGGCGGCTCACCGATGGATGTGGCAAAAGCAGTGGGCGTGGTTGCCAAATATGGCGGAAGCGTCACAGACTATGAGGGAGCACACAAGGTGCCGGGACCAATCGTACCGCTCATTGCGATACCAACCACCGCAGGAACCGGCTCAGAGGTGACAGCATTCTCTGTAATCACAGACCATAGCAGAAACTATAAGCTCACAGTATTCAGCTACGAGATATTGCCAAAATATGCAATTCTCGATGCAGAACTCATCACAACAGCACCGGCAAGCGTAGCGGCAGCTTGCGGAATTGATGCATTTATCCATGCCGAGGAGGCGTATGTATCCACAGCAGCTTCGCCATTTTCTAATGCACTGGCAGAAAAAGCGATGGCACTTATCGGTAAAAATATCCGCAGATTTGTAGCAAACAGAAACGATATCGAGGCTGCAGAAGCTATGATGACAGGCTCACTTTTTGCAGGAATAGCATTCTCATTTGCAAGGCTCGGAAATGTGCATGCAATGAGTCATCCGGTCAGCGCTTTTTTTCGATGTGCCTCACGGAGTGGCAAACGCAGTGTTGCTTCCTGCAATCGCAGAGTACAATGCGCTTGCAGACCATGGAAAGTATCTGACCATCTACAATGATATAAGCCCGATTCCTGCGTATGCGGACGAATTTGAGCCGATGATGCTTGTAGATGCAATCAGGGAGCTTTGCACAGACATCGGAATCCCTGAGAATCTGACTATCGCAATCAACAATGCCAGCAAAACCGGAACAGTCACAAAGGAAGAGATAGAAAGCAAGATAGAGCCGATGGCTGTCGATGCCATGAAGAGCGGCAACATTGCTGTCAATCCAAGGGCTTCACGCCAGTGCGATATCGAGATGCTGTATCGCAGGGCACTGTAAACTTATAAAATACAAAAACGGAGATATGAGTATGGATTATCTGTCACACAATGTATCTGAAAATTTAAAAAGAATACGCCAGTCAAAGGGCATGAGCTTAGATCAGGTAGCGGAACAGACCGGTGTGAGTAAAAGCATGCTTGCTCAGATAGAAAAGGGCACAGCAAATCCATCTATCGGAGTGCTTGGTAAAATCACAAGCGGTCTGCGAATTGAGTTTCAAAGACTTATAGATCCGCCGAGAGTGGACTATGCGCTCATATCTCCGGATGATCTGGTCCCGACAAAGGAGCTTTTGGGACAGTACAGGGTATGGACCTGCTTTCCATACGAGGACTCAAGGGAGGTCGAGGTATACCGTATTGACGTGGAACCGGGTGGCGTGTATACAAGCGGTGGGCACGGCGAGAAAACACGCGAGTATCTTACAGTCACGGACGGTGTGCTAACGGTCGAGTGTCACGACCATGTGCAGGAAATCCATAGGGGACAGGTGTATAAGTTTGAGACCGATCAGCCTCATTTGTATCGCAATGATGGTGATAGGGTGGCAAGCTGCATGTGCTTCTTTTTGGATTATACTAATATTCGGTGAGATTTTTAGCCTCTCCTCACCACAGCACTTTTCCCTCTAAAAGCAATACCGATGCTTATAATTGAATTCACACCATTATCGCGCAGCTCCGTGTCGTATTTCTTTGCTTCTATCTGTTGCAGGGCGCTGTCGGCTAATGCAGATAAATCGGTATGTTCATCTTTAGTGTGTTTAAATTCAAAGATAAATCCAGGCATTCCCTTTGTTAAAGGCATAAGCTGAATATCAAATCGACCGAGGCCGGATTCGCGGTTTGAGCGTATCTTGTAGCGGTTTCCAAGTATGGCACAAAGACCAAGCATCATTCCGTGATAGAAGCCTTCATTAGCTCCATCAATAGAAGAAATGCTTTTTACCATAAAATCCTCCAGCAGAGCCTGGAGTTTTTGCGTGTCCTTGGAAAAGATAGCCTGACTGATAGATATGGCAAGGCTATTTTGGTTGGTGCGGTTTAGAACCTCCTTTTCGTAAACAAAAGTAATTTCTTTGTTCGGAATAGCAACGTCACACATGAAATTTCCATCGCTTTGCGGATAAATATTGGCAACCTTCAGGTATCCGGCTACCAGAAGAAAGCTGTATATACTATATGGATTATTCTGAACCTCGGGATAGATAACACCGGTATCAATATAGGCTGCGATTTTTTCACCACAGAGCAGCTTATAAAGGTCTTTGGTAATTTCAGGCGTAGCTGTCTGGATAATTTCTCCGATTATCTCATTGCTGCCGGTGGATTGCCAGAATGCTTTCGGAAAGCAGTTGTCAGAGATATAATTGATTACAGACCATGGATTAAAGATTTCTGTATTGCCAAAACGATATCCATCGTACCATTCGCTGAGCTCATTATATTTATCATCTTTTCCATAGTATCGCAGCATGTCTTTTACCTCTTTTTCAGTAAAACCAAAATAAGAGCTGTAGCCATCATCGAGAATAGAATAGGTTTTCAGATTGTTCATGCCGCTGAAGATACTTTCCTTTGCTACACGCAGTATTCCTGTAAGAAAGCCAAAGGCAAGGTGTGGATTGTCCTTGAGTCCTCCTGAGAAAAAATTGCGCATGAAATTTACTATTTCCGGATAGAAATTGCAGGTATGCCCCTGCTGGATGGGTGTGTCATATTCATCTATGATAATGATACATTCCCTTCCATAATGCTTATGAAGCAGTAATGATAAAAGCTGCAGACCCATCTGACAATCGACTTCATCCCCGCTGTCTCCGGCAAGAAGATGATATTGTTCTTTTTCGTAAGCGGTTAAAACAGAACTTGTCTCAAGCTCGTTATGTCGTATAAATTCTAGAGATATAAGCCTGCGGATTTTTTGAAAGGTTTCTTCCCAGGTCATGCTTTTAACATCTTTGAACGTCAAAAAAATGACAGGATACTGTCCTTGATGTTTAGTGTAGTAATCGCCGCATTGCCATATCTGTTTGTCTTTGAAATAAACAGATGTATCCTCGTTTGTTTTTTCAAAAAATACGCGCAGCATATCCATATTCAGAGTTTTTCCAAAACGCCTTGGGCGTGTGAAAAGAGATACCATCGGTTTTTTATCCAGAAAATCACGTATCATCAGAGTCTTATCTACATAATAATAGCCGGTGGTTGCAAGCTTAAAATCAGATACACCTATTGGCAGAGATTTATTTTTCGCGAAATGATTCATGTGTATGGTTTCGTCAGGGATTAACCATTTACGTCCTTCCTTTATTGCACCGGGCAATTCACCGTTTTTGCACATCTGCTGGATTCTTCGTACAGAAAATCCCATTGCTTTTGATGCATCTGAGCAAGATAAATATTCCATGTGGCACCTCCGCATAATAATTTAATAGCAATACTTTGATTATATTATATGTCATTATGCGAAATATAACAACTGTGATTTCACATGGATTTCGCATAACAATATGGAAATTTCGCATAGATTTCGTCTACAAACGAAATGCTATGTTATTTATCAGGTGTTATCCTGTGTTTTCATTGGTTATCCTATTGCATATATAGGTTTACCTATATATAATGATGTACGTTGAGAAACAAATTGTTTTAAAAAGAACATCCCAGGAGAACACAATGCAAACATTAAAGAAATTTATCAAATACTATAAACCCTACAAAACAGTCTTTTTCATAGACCTGCTTTGCGCAACAATAATCAGTGCCATAGATCTGGCGTTTCCGCAGCTGCTTCGCACGCTGACCAAAACCCTTTTTGCAGGAGCACCGGGAAAAATCATTTCTGCGCTGATTCCTATTACAATAGGCCTTTTGGTGGCATATATCATACAGACTGCGTGCAGGTATTATGTGACATATGCGGGGCACATGATGGGAGCGAGGATGGAGCGCGACATGAGAAAGGAGCTTTTCGACCAATATGAAAAGCTTTCTTTTTCGTATTATGATCAGAATAATTCAGGACAGATGATGAGCAAGCTCGTATCCGATTTGTTTGATATATCGGAGCTTGCGCATCATGGACCGGAGAATCTTTTTATATCGCTTATAAAGATAATCGGTTCGTTCATTTTTTCTGTTTATGATAAACCGTATGCTTGCGGTTCCTATGCTTATTCTTGTGGTGCTTATGCTTGTATTTTCATATGGCCAGAATAAGAAAATGCAGGAAACCTTTATGGATAACAGGCGAAAAATCGGTGATATTAATTCGAGTCTTCAGGATACTCTGGCGGGCATAAGGGTGGTGCAGTCATTTGCCAATGAGCGTATCGAGCAGGAAAAATTTAACAGAAGTAATGAAAATTTCCTGATTTCAAAGGATGCAAATTACAGGTGTATGGGAAGCTTTATGAGCGGAAATGCATTTTTCCAGGGGATGATGTATCTTGTTACGCTGGTATTTGGTGGTTTTTTGATAGCGCATGGAAGGATGGAGGCATCCGACCTTGCTATGTATGCGCTGTATATAGGCATCTTTATCAGTCCTATCCAGATACTTGTAGAGCTGACTGAGATGATGCAGAAGGGGCTTTCGGGCTTTAGAAGATTCTTAGAGGTGGTGGAAACTGAGCCGGATATAGTTGATGCTGCTGATGCAAAACCGCTTAAAAATGTAAAGGGAAATGTCTGTTACGAGGATGTTTCGTTCCACTATAGCGATGATGATACACCGGTGCTTTCGCATGTATCCTTTGAGATACCGGCAGGAAAATCAATTGCGCTTGTTGGACCGTCAGGAAGCGGAAAGACGACAATATGCTCACTGCTTCCGCGGTTTTATGACGTGACGGAGGGCAGGGTCACAATAGATGGAAATGATGTGAGAAAGCTCACGCTTGAGAGCCTTCGCTCGCAGATTGGACTGGTTTCGCAGGATGTTTATCTGTTTGGCGGAAGCATAAAGGACAACATAGCCTATGGAAAGCCGGATGCGACGATGGATGAGATTGTAGATGCGGCCCAAAAGGCGAATATACACGATTTTATCATGGAGCTGCCGGATAAGTACGATACGTTTGTCGGTGAGAGAGGCACCCGATTGTCAGGAGGGCAGAAGCAGAGGATTTCCATTGCGAGGGTGTTCCTTAAAAATCCGCCTGTGCTAATACTTGATGAGGCAACCAGTGCCCTTGACAATGAGAGCGAGCGCTTTATCCAGAAAAGTCTTGAGGAGCTGGCAAAGGACAGAACGACTATCACAATCGCCCACAGACTTTCGACAATCAGAAATGCGGACGAAATTCTCGTGGTAGCTGACTGTGGCATTGCTGAGAGAGGCACACACGAGGAACTTTTGGCATTGGATGGAATATATGCGCGCTATTATGATATGAGCAGGTAGGATTAAGGAAATTTCCACTGATTAATCATAAATGAGGGGCAAAATACCTTTTGACCCTTTAATCATGTTATTATAGCTGCATAAACTAACTATATAGGAGCAGACACTATGCAGGCAATGTTCATAGACGTAGACGGCACTTTAAGCAGTCCGTGCTACAAGGTAAACGGAAAATTTCAGATAGGAATGTCAGATGTGCAGTGGGCAGACTACTGCAGTAAGCATGGTGAGGATACATATGAGTGGTGCCGTCCTGTGATGCAGGTAAAGGAGTATGCCATGAAGGCAAAGGAAAAAGGCACGAAGCTGTATGTGCTTACCACATCAGGCACAAAAATCGAGACAGCTGCAAAGCGCAGATTTTTAGACAGATACTATGCGGGTATGTTTGATGACATCTATGCGGTGGAGCATGATGATGACAAGGTCAGGTTCATTCTTAAAAAAGCAGCAGAGCTTGGGATTGAACCGTCGGACTGTGAGCTTGTGGAAGATACATACCGCATACTTTTGCAGACAGTGACAGAGGGGATTAAATCCACTCACATCACAACGATTCTCACAGGCGGATGCGAACGGTAACCAAAAATTTTCCACGGTCTATAAAGAAATAAAAAAAACATCCGATAAATATGTCAGGAAGCAAAATTTACATATTTCAAGGATGAAAATAATAGAAAGGAGATCCTGTTATGCGTATAGATGCATATAATCAGATAGCCCAGTTGTATGGCGTATCAAGAACAACAAAGACAGCAAAGACACAAAGCGCGTCTAGGATGTCTGATCAGGTATCAATTTCGCAAGCCGGTAGGGATTACCAGATTGCGAAAAAAGCAGTATCAGAGGCTTCGGACATCAGGGAAGATAAAGTCGCTTTGCTTAAGAACATGGTAGACTCCGGACAGTATCAGGTCAGTGGAGATGATTTCGCCGGCAAGCTGTTAGAGAGGTACAACTCTCTGTAATATGATAATCATATCATATATCAAAGGTAAAAGAGGATTTTATAGTGGCTAGTTTAGTGGAAGAGCTTATAAATGTGCTCACAGAGGAAGAAAAAGTATACAGAACACTCGCTGCAAATGGGGAGAAGAAACGTCAGATAATCATAGATGCCGATATCCCTGCGCTTGAAGCAATAACTGATTTGGATCAGCAGGCAGGCGATGAGCTTCTTATTATGAGCAATAAGCAGGTTTCACTTCTCACAGATATTGCCAATGTACTGGGCAAATCAGATGAGAAGATGACAGTCACAAGGCTGATTGGATATCTCGGCACACAGCCGGATATTCAGGCGAAGCTTACAGCAGCGCGCGACAGTCTGATTGAAGCAGCTGCGCAGATGAAAGAAATCAACGATTTAAACTCACAATTACTTGCTCAGGCAATAGAGCTTACAGAGTTTGACATCACCCTGTTCAAGAGCATGAAACAGGCGCCGGAGACCGCCAATTATGACAGAAATGCATATAGCACAGGCGATATCTTAGGCAGCAGCGGTTTTGATGCAAAGCAATAATCATTAACCGGGAGGACAGGAACATGGCAAATGGATTCGGAAGTTTTTACGTAGGTAGTTCCGGACTTAAAAACTCGCAGAATGCTCTTAATACAACAGCAAACAACATGGCCAATGTCAATACGACAGGCTATGTGCGCCAGCAGGTAAGATTTTCAGACAAACATTATATCACCAGAAATAACCCTACAGCAGGCACCAACATCCAGCAGAGCGGACTGGGTGTTTCCGTATCGGATGTGGCACATGTCAGGGATATATTCTTAGATAAATCGTATAGGCAGGAGAATGGTCGAAAGGGCTTTTACTCGACACTTTACAGCACCACATCATATGTGGAGGATATCATGCAGGAGATGAACGGTGCTGAGTTTAAGGAGAGTATATCAGAGCTATGGCAGGCTTTTCAGGAGTATGGCAAGGATCCGACGAATTCGACGAATCAGAACCTTATTATCCAAAAGAGCGAGCTTTTTCTGACCAGATGCAATACGGTTTATTCTGATCTTCAGAAATACCAGTCAAATATCAACTTACAAATTAAAGACCAGGTTGACAGAATCAACGAAATCGGCGACAAGATTTATGCGCTCAACCTTGAGATTCAAAAGACAGAGTCTGGCGGTGTAGAGACTGCCATGACAGCGCGCGATGCCAGGGACAGTCTGATTGATGAGCTCGCAGGTTACGCTAAGATAGAGGCTGAGGAGGATTCCACAGGCTACGTGCGTATCAAGCTCGAGGGACAGCAGTTTGTACAGGATAACAAGTGCAACCATATAGGACTCACCGAGGAAAAGGGTACAGGCTTTTATACACCTTACTGGCCTCATATTACTACACAGGAGAGCTATATGCCGGTGTTTAGCGATGTTGCGCTGCCGTCAGCGCTGGCTGAAAGAGTCGGCTGCACGCAGACCACCAACATAGCAACCAGCCTGAATAATGATATAGGAAGCCTGAAGGCACTCCTTGTATCAAGAGGCTCAGAGTATGGCACCTATGATTTCATGAGCGAGGAGAATTACAGTAGGGTGGAGGACAATGTGGTCATGGAGACACAGGCCGAGATATCATATCTGGCGCGAAACATCATGATGGCCATGAACGATATATTTTGTCCGAATACCACATACACAGCGGCAGACGGTACCACATACACGGTTTTGGATACGGCAAACTGCTCGGTAGGAGCTGATGGCAGCCTGCCACCGCATGAGCTCTTTGCAAGAGAAGGATATGACCGTTACACGCAGATGGAAATAGATGGCAAACAGTTTTATGTATACAATGATGAGACAAAGGCTAACAACTCATCATGGTACAAGCTCGGAAATGTTTCAGTAAATCCAAAGCTTGCGGCACAGGTGACACTGATGCCGTCATACAAGCAGGACGGAGCCGCAAACTATGGCCTTGCAGACCAGATTACAAAGGCGTGGTCAGCAGAGAATCTATACATCAACCCAAAGGATACGTCGAAGTGCAATTTTGAGGGATATTATGACAAGATAATCTCGCATCTCGGAACAAACGGCAGCATATATAAGGCGTCATCAGACACTATGACATCGACAGCAGCGGCCATAGACAACCAGAGAAACCAGATAATGGGTGTGTCGAGTGACGAGGAGCTGACAAACATGATCAAGTATCAGTCAGCATACAACGCATCAAGCCGTTTTATCACAGTAATCAGTCAGATGACTGAGCTCATAGTACAGCTCATATAGTTTTAGGATACGACAAGAGAGTATGAACAGGAGGAGTCAGTATGGCTTCAACATTTTTTGGATTACATATAGGGTCAAGCGCTCTGAGCTCATTTCAGGTAGCGACCAATACAACAGCCAACAACATAGCCAATGTCAAGACGACCGGATACACCAGGCAGGAGGCTACCCTGCAGGCAAAGGATGCGATAAATGTCACAGCCCGCTACGGAAGCGTTGGCACAGGTGTTACAGTCACCTCAATCAAACAGCAGCGTGACCTGTACTACGACAATAAATACTGGGAAAACAATTCCTGCTATGGACGCTATGAGCAGAAGCTGTATTACATGGAACAGATTCAGAACTACTTTAAGGATAACGGTTCATCGGTAAAGGGATTTTCAAGTGTTTTTCTACAGATGTTTTCAGACCTTGATACACTGCGCAGCAAGCCGTCCGACAAGACAGTGAGAAATCAGTTTATCAGCAGCGCGCAGAGTCTTTGTACATATTTCAACCAGATGAGTGACAATCTCTCAAAGCTGCAGGATGACTGCAACGAAGAAATCAGAAACAACGTAGACAAAATCAATTCAATCAGTGAGAAAATTTCACTGTTAAATAAGGAGATTAACCAGATAGAGACAGGAACCGGTGTCGAGGCCAGCTCACTTAGGGATGAGAGGGCGAATCTCATCGACAGCCTGTCCAAGATTGTTAATGTATCTTACAACGAGACAGAGGTGCAAAACACCAATGGAGACAACCTGGGCGGCACAAATTTCTCGCTCTATATAAATGGAGAGAAGGTTGTGGAGGGCAAGGATTACCGAAAGCTCATCTGTGAGTCGTCAAAGACGAAAAACAATCAGACAGACAACGATGATATGTACAAGATATACTGGGAAGATACTAAGATGGAGTTTTCCGCGACAGCTGGAACCGCAGGGGGAAGCCTGAAAGCTCTCTTTGAGGTGAGAGACGGTGATAATCTGGAGAATTTCAAGGGTAAGGTCACAAAGGCTGATTCGTATTCGCTCACAGTGGAGAATATATCAATAGACAATATAAAATCACTCAATCTGCCGGACAAGGACGGCAAAATCACTGTAAATAATATCAGCTACAGCTATGACAGCTGGGAGGCACAGGTGGATGCGCAGGGCAATATCAAGTCTGTAACATTTAATCTGAGCAAGGACAAGGCCATAGCAGACCCTGAAAAGACTGTGGCAGAGGGATATCTTTTAAATGCGGGCTCTGCAATAAATGCGAGGGGAATCCCTTACTATATGACACAGCTCAACGAGTTTGTCAGAAATTTTTCAGAGATGTTCAATCAGATAGAGAGCAAAGGACAGAATCTGAATGGGGATACACCACCTACATTTTTTGAAGCAATCACAAACACAGCCAAGGTATATGATTTCTCGGAATCAGAGGCTTACAGTAAGCTGCCTGATGGACAGACTGCCACAATAAACAGCAGCTCCAACACGTATTACAGGATGACAGCGGCCAATTTCTCCGTAAACAAGGATGTGATGAACGATGTATCGCTTTTTGCGACTTCCACAGACTATGTCAAGACAGATTCATGTGATATAGTTGATGAGTTAAAGAAGCTGCAGTCGGAGAAAACAGTATACAGAGGCGATAAAGCGGAATCATTCCTTGAGACAATCATCTCCAATGTGTCAGTGGATACGGAAAAGGCAGAGACCTACAACAAGCTCTATAGCAATCTGGAGCAGACTATTGCAAACCAAAGAACATCGGTATCGGGTGTGGATGAGGATGAGGAGGCATTAAACCTCGTGAAGTTCCAGTATTCATACAATATGGCATCTAAAATCATATCGGTTATGAACCAGATGCTTGATAAGCTCATAAACGATACGGGCGTGGCATAGAAGCGGGAGGCATAATATGAGAATCACAAACAATATGATAATGGGAAATACCAAGACAAATATCAATTCAACAAAGGTTTTGGTGGACAAATACAATACCCAGATGACTACTCAAAAGAAGATATCCAAGGCATCAGAGGATCCGGTTATCGCAATCAGATCGCTTCGCTTGTCGACCAGCCTGTCGCATCTTGACCAGTACAAGGACAACAATATCCCGGATGCTTCTTCGTGGATGGATGTCACAGAGACAGCCCTTAGCAACATGAAATCACTCCTCACAGATATCCGTACACAGTGTGTAAACGGCTCTACAGATACGCTCACAGCTGATGACAGAAACACTATATTACAGCAGCTTACAGCGCTGTCAGAGCAGGTGTATACAGAGGGCAATGCAGACTACGCAGGAAGAACGGTATTTACGGGCTACCGCACATCATCAAAGCTCACATTCCAGAAGGACACAAAGAGCACATATCAGATAACACAGGAGTTTTCTGCCGCTGATTTGTCAGAGAAGCGGTATTATACAAATGGCGTGACTGTTCCCAATAGTATAAATGCGGCAACACCTGACTGTACCACAGATGTCACAGAGCACAGCTTCCAGAGAATCCGTCTGGGCTACGGTAATACGACAGACGATGTGAAGCTTTCTATCGATGGAAAAGAGCTGACACCGGGTACAGATTATACTGTATACAAGAGTGTGTCTGATTTTGACCCATCAAAGCTCTCTGCTGATGATACGGCATATATACAGGAAACCGGTGAATTTGTTTTTGGTAAAAATGTGGCTGCTTCAATTAAGGATAATGACAAGAAGCTGTCTGTCACATATGTAAAGACAGGCTTTGACAGCAGTGATGCGAGACCTGAGTATTATTACAACTGCAAGGATATTACAAACGCTGTGACACTCGATGCAGGTGGCAATGTACCTCATGATGCAGCAGGAGATATCATATACTCAGATCCATCAAAGGTAGTGGATTTTAAGTTTTCAAGTCAGGAAATCAAATACACAGTGGCAAACAGCACCGATATCACTGTCAATACACAGGCGAAGGACGTCATGGATACAGGCATCAAGCGCGATGTGGATGAGTTGATTGATGTAGTTCAGAATGCTGTCAATGCTCACGACAAGGTCTCACAGATAAAGAAGATGATGCAGCAACAGCAGTACTCTGACAAGGATTCACAGGCAAAGCTTAAGACATATTTAGAGGCTGCAGAGCAGGAGGCTGACTATGCCGACAACAATTTGCAAAAGACCTACAGCCAGTACATCACACGCTTTGATGATCATTTGAATAAGGTAAATCTGGCACTCACCAATTCGGGAAGCACAAAGAGCCGCCTCACTCTCATCAAGAACAGAGTTGAGGAGCAGCAGACGACCATAGAGGAGCTTAAATCGACCAATGAGGATAGGGATATTTCTGATATAATCATTGATTTTTACGCTATGTACAATGCATATCAGTCCAGTCTGACAGCGGCATCAAAGGCAAACTCACAGACATTGCTTGATTATCTGTAAGGATTTTAAAAACGGTACACAGCTACCGGATTATATAACGCTCGCGGAGCGGGCGAAAAGGAGGAAGCCATGAGGGCAAAAACGAGAATATTTGGGGAAATTGACATCCCACAGGACAAAATCATCACAATGGAGAAGGGGATGATAGGCTTTTCGGAGCTGAAAAACTACACTCTGATATACAATTCGGAGAAGGAGAATGATAAGAAGTCTATCATGTGGCTTCAGTCGATGGATGATGGAGACATTGCATTTCCTGTCATGACACCGGATATCATCATGCCGGACTACAAGCCGACGGTCAACGAGGAGCTTCTTGCACCTCTTGGAGATCTGAATGAGGAGAATATGTATGTGATCGTCACTGTAAATGTGCCTAGCGACATCACAAAGATTGCCTGCAATTTAAAGGCTCCTATTGTGGTCAATACCGACAGCAACAAAGCAGCACAGCTTATAGTTGAGGATGACTACAAGGTGCACTTCCCGATTTATGACATCATAAAAGGGAAAAAAGAAAGGGCGGGTGAATAGTATGCTGGCTCTTACAAGAAAAAAGGGTGAATCTCTGGTGATTAATAATGACATAGAGATTACTATTCTGGAAATCAGAGGCGACCAGATTAAGCTCGGTGTAAGTGCACCGAAGGAGGTGCCGATTTACCGCAAGGAGGTTTATACGCAGATACAGCAGGAGAACAGAAAATCTGCGGATGCACAGAATGCACAGGCTCTCAAGGAGTTGTTTGGATAGCTTAAGACAGAGAGTTATATGTCGAAAGTTGCGACCGAAACCAATTGAATGAGAGTTCTATCAAGGCTATAATTGAACCAGTACAGCGATATAACTTTTTTCGCAGTGCTGGTTCTTTTCGATGTGCCAAAAGCGTATAGCGAATAAAATATAATTTCAGACAGGAGGACTTCAATTTGGAGAAAGTACGTTACATGATTTCCGATGCGGCAGCTGCCGTGGATGTGGAGACTCATGTGTTGCGTTACTGGGAGGATGAGCTGGGACTTGATGTGCCTAGAAATGAACTTGGTCACAGATACTATACGAGAGACAATATAAAACAGTTTTTGAGGATAAAGGAGCTTAAGGAGAAGGGGTATCAGCTTCGCGCAATCCGTGATATGCTTCATTCGGATGCACCGGGTGAGCCATTAAATCCACCGAATCCTGCGGCTATGGAAAAATCCGTGCAGCCTGTAAATTACACGAATATCACAAATCAGACGGTGAAACAGGAGATGTCAGGGTATAATCCGGCATATCACGATGAGCTGCCGGGATACAATCATACATATCGAAGCCGCACGGCAGATGAGCGTATGGATGAGTTTCGCGAGCTGATGAGCAATATCGTGGGGAGAGCCATAGCACTGAACAATGAGGAGCTGAGTCAACAGATATCCACTGAGGTGCAGGAGCGGATATTAAAGGAAATGAACTATCTGATGCGCGAACAGGATATTGCGCAGGAGGAGAGATATAAAAAGCTGGACGCTGCCATACGAGGAAATCTGCGCAGAAAGGGGCTTTTTTCAAGGAAAAGGAACGCGGACATGCCTGCAGATACAAAAATAAGCGCTGCAGACACCAAGGGAAAGAAGGGACACGACAAGACGCATACGCATGAGCTTAATCCGGTGAGACTGTAGAGCATGCATGACAACGCTTACACTATAAAAATAATTACTGCAAAAAAAACGCTTACAGCATAAAAATGATTACAATACAAAGACGATTACAACACAAAAAAAGACGACCCATAACAGGTCGTCTTTATTTCTTACAGTATGCTAAAAATTAGCCCTGGCTGATTGCTCCAGTTGGGCAAACACCAGCACATGTACCACAATCGAGACAAGAATCTGCATCGATTACGTACTGTGAATCACCAGCAGAGATAGCTCCTACTGGGCACTCACCAGCACATGTACCACAGCTAACGCATGAATCAGAAATTACGTATGCCATAATGAAATCCTCCTTATAAAATAATGATCATTATTCGCCGTTATTGGCTTATCTGCATTGTAGTACAAAACACAGAATAATGCAATGCCAAATAAAATTGTACTTACTTTTACACAATCTTATATAAAAATTACCAAATATTGAGTAAAACTTGAAATGCTATTGTTACTATTGTATAATAAATAGAAAACAATTCAGAACCTCCGGGAACAAAAGCTGATACGTCATGTTTACATGTAAGCAGCAGATTTTCATGCTTTCGAGGTTGCTCTGAAGTGTTACAATAAAAACACATGATTATTTAGAAAAACTGGTGTTTGCACATGGTATATTACTGTAGTATGTGTGGTGAGGATATAAAATGGAAACAAAAATTATAAAAATAGATCAGGACAATTTAGACCATAAGCTCATGCAGGAGGCAGGTGATTTGATTGCAGCCGGTGAGCTTGTAGCGTTTCCGACAGAGACAGTGTATGGGCTTGGCGGTGATGCTTTAGATCCGGAGGCATCAAAGAAGATATACAGTGCAAAGGGACGTCCGTCGGACAATCCGCTTATCGTACACATATCAGATTTTTCGGTATTTGGAGCGCATCGCAAAGACAGTGCCGGAGGATGCAAGGAAGCTTTCGGATGCTTTCTGGCCGGGACCTCTTACCATGATAGTGGAGAAGGGCGATGCAGTGCCGTATGCCACAACAGGCGGCATGGACACAGTGGCTGTGCGAATGCCGAATCATCCTATAGCGCTAGATCTTATAAGAAGAAGCGGCTGCCTTATCGCGGCGCCAAGCGCCAACACATCCGGCAGACCGAGCCCAACAGAGGCTGCACATGTGGCTGAGGATCTAAGCGGCAAAATAGCTATGATAATAGACGGAGGACCGGTTGGCATAGGTATAGAGTCCACCATCATTGACCTGACAGAGGATACACCTATGGTGCTGCGTCCGGGCTATATCACACCACAGATGCTTTCAAAGGTATTAGGCAAGGAGGTTATCATAGATCCGGGAATCATAGCGGCAGATGACACTAGAAAGCCAAAGGCCCCCGGCATGAAGTACAAGCACTATGCGCCAAAGGCTGACATGGTTATCGTGGACGGTACCAGAAAGCATGTGATTGCAAAGATAAATGAGCTTGTGGCTTCGCACAGGGATGATGGCAAAAAGATAGCAGTCATTGCGACAGAGGAGACAAAGCAGTTTTACGATGCAGATGTTGTCCTGTCGATGGGAAGCAGGGCGGATGAGGATTCGATAGCCCATGAGCTTTACCGTATATTAAGGGACTGTGATGAGCTCGATGTGGATGTGATTTTCTCGGAGAGCTTCTCCACACCACGTATAGGACAGGCCATCATGAACCGTATGCTAAAGGCGGCAGGCCATCAGGTGATAGACACACATGTGAAGTATGACAAAATCATTTTTGTCGCACAGACCGGCACATGCAGGGAGCAGATGGCAAAGGGCATCATGAACGACTTTGTACTCAAGGTACCGATGGAGATTGAGGCGAGAGGACTTGTTGTCCAGTTTCCGGAGCCGGTCAATCAGAAGGCAGAGGCAGTGCTCATAAGCAATGGCGTTTCCACGGAGGGCATGGTGTCAACGCAGCTTGAGGAATCTGATATCACTGAGAGTACTATGGTATTTACCATGGAGTCATCACAGCGCGAGCGCATTATAGAAAGCTTTGCCGATATCGACCCGGAGCAGGTCTTTGTGCTTTCACAGTATGTGGGCGATGAGCTTGAGATACTTGACCCTTACGGTGGCACGCTTCAAAGCTACGGACTGTGCTATGAAAGCCTCAGGGCTACGCTTAAGAAGCTGGTAAAGCGCTTAAATGCAAATACATAAAAGACAAACAAATATAACACAATATAAGACAAAGGAGAACAAACATTATGGGTAAGGTAGTAGTTATGGATCATCCGCTGATTCAGCACAAGATTGGAATTATGAGAAGAACCGACACAGGTTCAAAGGATTTCAGAACACTCGTCAGCGAGGTTGCGATGCTTGAGTGCTACGAGGCAACAAGAGATCTTGAGCTTACAGATGTGGAGATTGAGACTCCTATCTGTAAGGCCACTGTAAAGGAATTAAAGGGCAAAAAGCTTGCAGTTGTTCCTATCTTAAGAGCCGGACTTGGTATGGTGGAGGGCATGCTTGAGCTCATCCCTGCCGCAAAGGTTGGACACATCGGCATGTATCGTGACCCGGAGACAGCAGAGCCTATCGAGTACTATTGCAAGCTTCCGGCAGACTGCGCAAACAGAGAGGTATTTGTGGTAGATCCGATGCTCGCAACAGGTGGTTCAGCAGTGGCAGCACTTGATATGCTCAAAAAGCGCGGTGTGAAAAACATCCACTTTATGTGCATAATTGCAGCTCCTGAGGGAGTAAAGAGACTCACAGAGGCACATCCTGATGTGGATGTATATATAGGAGCGCTCGATGATCATCTCAATGAGCACAAATATATTGTGCCGGGACTCGGAGATGCAGGAGACAGAATTTTCGGAACCAAGTAATAATAATGATGATAATAGCTGCAGGTTGCTCTGAGGTGTAAACAGTGATATAAAACAGTAAAGTAACAGACAGTGTGATAGACCATATTGAATGGAGGTGTATATATGGGAGCTTCGGAAAAGAGAAAGGATTATATCTCATGGGATGAGTATTTTATGGGCATAGCGATGCTTTCAGGTATGCGCTCGAAGGATCCGAATACCCAGGTGGGTGCGTGCATAGTGGACCCGGAGCACAAGATACTCTCCATGGGCTATAACGGCTTTCCTCTTGGCTGCTCAGATGATGAGTTCACCTGGGCCAGAGAGGGAGAGGATAACAAGTATTTCTATTCTACACACAGCGAGCTCAATGCCATCTTAAACTACAGGGGCGGAAGCCTTGAGGGAGCGACCATATATGTCACCCTGTTTCCGTGCAATGAGTGCGCTAAGGCAATCATACAGTCTGGCATCAGGGAAGTAGTCTACGACTGTGACAAATACGAGGGCACGGCCAGCGTGACAGCTTCAAAGAGGATGCTTAAGGCAGCGGGGGTTACAATTCGCAGGTATGAGCACACTGACCGTGAGGTGACGCTTGTGCTGTAATCGCCGGAAATAGTGATAATACTGCAATTGTTGTGTCAAATTGACGTGATTTGACATGAAACACATGTATTTTTTATGCATTTTACACATAAAAATGTAGACAAAAGCAATAAAAATAGATATAATAATTTGTATATGAAAAGAGATAATAAGAAAGAGGTAATGAATGCACTTATCATGGTTTTCCAGTTTGGAATCAACATGATTGTGCCGATATTTCTCTGCACACTGGCCGGTGTGTGGATTGGGAAAAAGACCGGAGCGGACTGGGTAACTGTTCCATTGTTTTTCCTTGGAGCATTTGCGGGGGCAAACAATATATACCGCATGGTTCAAAAATTCCTGAAGCCGGAGGATGATGGCAGAGCCGTCAGACAGACACCGGGCAGGCAGAGTACTACGGAAACAGAGATATCAGACAGTATTAGCAGGGTAGAGAAGGATGTTAAAAAGAATAAATGACGCATTGCCGGGACTTGTATTTGGGATAGTTTTTTACGGGATTGTTGTGCAGCTTATTGGGGTATGGTTTGTCACAGACAAAATTTCATATTCTATCGGCTTATGGTATGGGATAGCGATAGCTGTTGGTATAGCTGTCAATATCGCCACAGTCATATATGACGCGACCGCCATATATGGACAAAAGGATGCCAATCGCAGGATCGTAGCAAAATCACTTTTAAGGTATATTGTTGTTGCGGTCCTGTTATTTATATTGGGACTATTTGATTTTGGAAATCTGATAATGGCCTTTGTCGGTATGCTGGGACTCAAGATTTCAGCGTATTTACAGCCTTTATTTATGAAGGTGACAGACAGATTTTCCGGGAGAAGTGATGCATCTTCCGCCGGCGAAATGGAGACAGAGTAGCAAAACCGCAGGTAAACTTAATAAGGAGGAGGTGATAATGTGAATCAGGCGATTTTACTGGAAAGTAACGCAGACAATATCGACTTTATGATCCATGGTATTTTTTCGATAAAGGTATTCGGTCAGGAGGTCTGGATTACCACATCGCATGCCTGTATCCTCATAGTGATGGCTATTATGGTCATATTCGCTATAGTGGCAAACAGGAAGCTTAAAAAAGCAAAGGAAGTACCGGACGGCTTTCAGAATATCATCGAGCTCATCGTAGAGATGCTCGACAAGATGGTTGAGGGAACCATGGGTAAGTGGGCTCCGAGGTTTGTAAACTACATCAGCACGATTTTTATATTTATACTGATGAGTAATATCTCAGGCTTGTTTGGTTTAAGACCACCGACAGCCGACTACGGAACCACACTGGCGCTTGCACTTATTACATTTTTCATGATCAGATTCAATAAGGCTAAGCATCAAAGCGCAAAGGATATCTGGACCGGTATGTGTTCACCACTGCCGCCGTGGCTGCCTATATGGGCGCCAATCAACATTATCAGTGAGATTGCAATTCCTATCTCATTATCATTGCGTTTGTTCGCCAATGTGTTGTCAGGAACTGTTATCATGGCGCTGGTATATGGTCTGCTAAGGTTTATAGCCATAGCGTGGCCGTCAGTACTGCATGTATACTTTGATTTGTTCTCAGGAGCAATTCAGACATATGTATTCTGTATGCTGACAATGACATACGTTACACAGGCATGTGAGACGGATGAGTAAAACTATAAGATGTATTTTTAGGAGGATTCAATTATGGATATCAATGGACAGGATTTAATCAGAGCATGCTCAGCAATCGGTGCAGGTTTGGCGGTTATCGCCGGAATCGGACCTGGTGTTGGACAGGGTATCGCAGCAGGACATGGTGCAGCAGCCGTAGGACGTAACCCGGGAGCAAGAGGACAGATTATGTCAACCATGCTTTTAGGACAGGCGGTTGCAGAGACAACAGGTCTTTATGGTCTCGTTGTTGCATTACTTTTACTTTTCGTTCATCCGCTCGGATAGTATATTACGGTTTGCCGCAGAGGATTACCGTGCGGCGATACAGCCAACGGAAAGGAGAGTAAAAGTTGTTAGCACAGGGATATACATTTTTGTTTAATCTGGATGCGCAGTTGCTCTTTGATACAGTACTTTTGGCAGTTGCAGTATTTTTCCTTTTCATGCTGATGTCGTATCTGCTTTTCAACCCTGCAAGGAAGCTGTTAAAGGACAGGCAGGACAGGATAGAAAGCGATATAAACACAGCTGTTGCCGACAAGGAAAGTGCCGCAGCACTAAAGGCAGAGTACGAGGGAAAGCTTAAGGATATTGATAAAGAGGCCGAAGCTATTCTCACAGAGGCGAGACAGAAGGCGCTTAAAAACCAGAACAAGATTGTGGATGATGCAAAGGAAGAGGCTTCACGCATCATAAAGAGAGCCAGAGAAGAGGCAGAGCTTGAGAAGAAGCATGCCATGGATGATATGAAGCAGGAGATGATACAGATAGCATCGCTTATGGCACAAAAGGCTGTCGCAGCTTCGATCACCACAGACATTCAGGATACACTCGTTGAAGAGACACTTAAGGAAATGGGAGAATCAACATGGCTAAGCTAGTATCTAAGGTATACGGTGATGCATTGTTTGAGGCTGCCCTTGAGGACAACAGGCTATCCGGCCTGTCTGACGAGGTAACAGCAGTAAAGGAAATCATTGCTGCAAATGATGACCTCTCAAAGCTGATGGATCATCCGCAGATTGATAAAGAAGAAAAGGTCAGAATCATCGAAGAAATATTTGGGGGAAGAGTTTCAGCGGAGCTGGTAGGGCTTATGAGGATGATTATAGAAAAGAATCACTACAAAGAGCTTACCTTAGTTTTCGACTACTTTCTTGACAGAGTCAAGGAGTACCAAAATATCGGAACAGCATACGTCACATCTGCATTTGAGCTTTCAAAGGAGCAGAAGCTTGCTGTGGAGAAACGACTTCTTGACACGACAAAATACGTGAAATTTGAGATGCATTTTGAGGTGGATACCGCGCTCATAGGCGGTATGAAAATCAGAATCGGGGACAGAGTGGTGGATTCATCTGTCAGCAGCAGATTAGAAAGACTCACCCGCGATTTGACAAAAATACAATTGAAAGTAGGTGAATGCGCTCCATGAATCTAAAGCCGGAAGAAATCAGCTCAGTAATAAAGGAGCAGATTAAAAGATACGCTTCCCAGCTCGAAGTCGCTGATGTAGGAACAGTCATTCAGGTGGCAGACGGAATCGCACGTATTCATGGTCTTGAGAATGCGATGCAGGGAGAGCTTTTGGAATTTCCAGGGGAAGTATATGGAATGGTATTAAACCTCGAGGAGGACAATGTCGGTGCTGTTTTACTTGGACAGCAGCGCAATATCAACGAGGGAGATACAGTTAAGACCACAGGACGAGTGGTAGAGGTGCCAGTAGGCGATGCGATGCTCGGCCGAGTAGTAAATGCGCTCGGACAGCCAATCGACGGAAAGGGACCTATCCAGTCGGACAAATATCGTCAGATAGAGAGAGTAGCATCGGGAGTTATCTCGAGAAAGTCAGTAGATACACCGCTTCAGACCGGTATAAAGGCTATTGACTCAATGGTTCCTATCGGACGAGGACAAAGAGAGCTTATTATCGGAGACAGACAGACCGGAAAGACGGCTATCGCGATAGATACCATAATCAACCAGAAGGGACAGGGTGTGAAATGTATCTATGTAGCCATCGGTCAGAAGGCTTCTACGGTTGCATCCATAGTAAATGAGCTCGAGGAGTTCGGAGCCATGAGCTACACGACAGTAGTGGCTGCGACAGCATCAGAGCTTGCACCGTTACAGTATATCGCACCATACTCAGGCTGCGCTATAGGTGAGGAATGGATGGAAAACGGACAGGATGTGCTCATAGTTTACGATGATCTGAGTAAGCATGCAGCAGCATACCGTACACTTTCTCTCCTTTTAAAGAGAGCGCCCGGACGAGAGGCTTATCCGGGAGATGTTTTCTATCTCCATTCAAGGCTTCTGGAGAGAGCAGCGAGACTGTCAGACAAGCTGGGTGGAGGCTCACTCACAGCCCTTCCTATCATTGAGACACAGGCGGGTGATGTATCAGCATATATCCCGACCAATGTTATCTCAATCACAGACGGTCAGATATATCTCGAGACAGAGATGTTCAACGCGGGCTTCAGACCTGCCATAAATGCAGGACTTTCAGTTTCGCGAGTTGGAGGCTCGGCACAGATAAAGGCAATGAAAAAGATTGCAGCACCTATCCGAGTAGAGCTGGCTCAGTACAGAGAGCTTGCAGCGTTCTCACAGTTTGGCTCAGAGCTTGATGCAAGCACAGCAGAGCAGCTCGCACAGGGAGCACGAATCAAGGAGATTTTAAAGCAGCCGCAGTACAAGCCGATGCCTGTAGAGAAGCAGGTTATCATAATATACGCTGCGACAAAGAAGTATCTTATCGATATCAAAATTGAGGATATTTTAAGATTCGAGGCAGAGCTGTTTGATTTCATTGATACCAGATATCCTGAGATTCCTGAAGCAATCAGGGAGAAAAAGGTGATGGACGATGATACGGAGCAGGCACTTATAAAGGCAATCGAGGAATGCAAAAAGCAGTTCCGTTAGACGGTTGGATATTAGTAGAAGGCAGGTGGTAAAATGGCTTCGATGCGAGACATAAAGCGCAGAAAAAGCAGTATTACAAGTACTCAGCAGATCACAAAGGCCATGAAGCTCGTTTCTACCGTCAAGCTGCAAAAGGCGAGAGCACATGCGGAGGCAACAGATCCGTATTTCAACTATATGTACAGGACAGTAAGCTCGATGCTTGCAAAGAGCGGCAATCTGGAGCACCCATACTTAAAGGCCGGTGATTCGCCAAGGAAGGCGGTAGTTGTTTTGACATCAAACCGCGGACTGGCAGGCGGATATAACAGCAATATAGTAAAGCTCATCACACACGGAGACTTCAAAAAAGAAGAACTTGACATATACGCTGTGGGAGCAAAGGGCGAGGAGCTGCTTACGTCAAAGGGTTATCATATAGTTGAGAGTGCATCGGAGATGATGGAGGACCCGACCTACGAGGATGCTGCGGCACTTTGCAAAAGAGTGTTAAAGGCATTTACAGACGGTCAGGTAGGGGAGATTTACCTCGCATATACCCATTTCAAAAACACAGTCACACAGGAGGCGAAGCTCATAAAGCTATTGCCGGTGGAGCTGGATGAGAGCGGGGCAGATGAGAAAGAGGACTCCAATATTCTCATGAATTTTGAACCGAATCCGGAGGAGGCTTTGGAGCTTATTATTCCAAATTATGTGACAAGCCTGTTTTACGGAGCACTGGTGGAGTCATTTGCCAGTGAAAACGGAGCCAGAATGCAGGCGATGGATTCTGCTACGAGCAATGCAGAGGATATGATCAGTGATCTGACATTGAAATATAACAGAGCGCGTCAGGGCTCAATCACGCAGGAGCTTACTGAGATAATTGCAGGAGCTAATGCGATAGAGTGATACATGCATATCCGGTCATGGGAAGGCAGGCATGTGTGTCTGTGAATGGCCAAAAAGGCGAGTGTATCATATGAATTAAAAAAGAAGGAGAAACTATAAATGGCAGATAAAAATGTAGGTAAAATCATACAGGTTATCAGTGCCGTTCTGGATATCAAGTTTTCAGAGGGTAATCTGCCTGAGATAAACGATGCAGTCGAGGTACCGCTGAAAAACGGCGGAAAGCTGGTCGTTGAGGTTGCACAGCATCTGGGTGACGATACAGTCAGATGTATCGCCATGGGACCTACTGATGGTCTCGTCCGCGGCATGGACGCTATCGCAACAGGAGCACCTATTTCTGTGCCGGTGGGGGAGAATACACTTGGAAGAATGTTCAATGTGCTCGGAGAGCCTATCGACGAGGTTGAGCCTCCACAGACAGAGGAGAAATGGGCAATCCACAGACCTGCGCCTAGCTTTGAGGAGCAGGCTACATCGCAGGAGATGCTTGAGACAGGAATAAAGGTTGTAGATTTGCTCTGCCCATACCAGAAGGGTGGAAAAATCGGACTCTTCGGAGGTGCCGGAGTAGGAAAGACGGTGCTCATCCAGGAGCTTATCCACAACATCGCTACACAGCATGGTGGATACTCAGTATTTACCGGTGTAGGAGAGCGTACACGAGAGGGAAATGACCTGTACTACGAGATGAAGGAGTCAGGTGTTATAGACAAGACCACCATGGTGTTCGGACAGATGAACGAGCCACCTGGAGCACGTATGAGAGTTGCCCTGGCAGGACTTACAATGGCAGAGTATTTCCGTGACAGAGGCGGCAAGGATGTGCTTCTCTTTGTGGACAATATCTTCCGTTTCACACAGGCAGGTTCAGAGGTATCAGCGCTTTTAGGACGTATGCCTTCAGCCGTTGGTTACCAGCCGACACTGCAGACAGAGATGGGAGCTCTTCAGGAGCGTATCACATCAACAAAGAACGGTTCAATCACATCGGTTCAGGCCGTATATGTGCCTGCAGATGACCTTACAGACCCGGCACCGGCGACTACCTTCGCACACCTCGATGCCACGACAGTACTTGAGCGTTCTATCGCAGAGCTTGGTATTTATCCGGCTGTAGACCCGCTGGCATCCACATCGCGTATCCTTGATCCGCGTATCGTGGGACAGGAGCATTTTGAGGTGGCACACGCTGTCCAGGAGATACTCCAGAAGTACAAGGAGCTGCAGGATATCATCGCAATCCTCGGTATGGATGAGCTCTCAGAGGAGGATAAGCTCGTAGTAAGCCGTGCACGTAAGGTGCAGCGTTTCCTGTCACAGCCGTTTTTCGTGGCAGGACAGTTTACAGGACTCGAGGGCAAATATGTGCCTATCGCCGAGACCATCAGAGGCTTTAAGGAGATACTCGAAGGAAAGCATGATGATGTACCGGAGAGCTATTTCTTAAACGTTGGAAGCATAGATGAAGTCCGTGCCAAGATGCAGTAATGTGAGGTGATTTCATGGCAGATAACATTTTTGACATAGAAATAATCACACCGGACAGGGTGTTCTACAAGGGAGCGACAGATTTCCTCGAGTTCAATACCCAAAACGGAGAGATTGGTGTATACAAAAACCATAGACCGCGCACAGGCCGCAAAGGAGCGGGCAGAGCAGCGCCTTTCAAATCACACAGCAGAGATTGATGTGAAGAGAGCAGAGTTTGCACTCAGGAAGGCACTTATCAGAATAGATGTGGCACATCATATGTAATTATAAAATCCCGGAATCTGCAGGTAAGCGGATTTCCGGGATTTTTAATATAAGACCGATTAATTATTTTCTTTTTTCTCTTTCCAATCCGGCTGATAGGCATAGTTTCCCCGAAAGATATGATATTCTTTCGGGGAAATTTTTAGAAAATTATTTTTTTATGTAAAAAATGAAACATGGTCATGTCCTGACACGGTGGGATTTGCGGAACTGCTGTGGCGATTCATGAAAATTTTTCTGGAAGGACTGCGAAAAATAGCTGGTAGAGGAAAACCCGATACATCCGGCAATCTCTTCGATACTGTGATTGGTTGTGAGCAGCAGGTCACGCGCAGACGCCAGCCGAACTTCGTTCAGGTAAGCGATGGGAGATTTCCCGTACAGCTCTGCAAAACGGTGTGAAAGGTAATATTTTGAGAGACTGCAGTTTTCGGCAAGCGAATCCAGAGAGATCATGCTCTGGTAATTGTGCTCGATAAAGCGTTTTACCTTGTGGCATTCGCGGCTGCTGTTCTGCGCATCCACCACTTCATAGGATACATGGTCTTTCCGGCAGAAATATAAAATTAAAATATCCAGATAATGCTGGCAGATCTCTGCGTAGCGGTCCTGTTTGTTATGCATTTCCCGCAGGATATTTTCAAAACACTGGCGGATAAAAGGCGAGTTTGCAGAAGCCGGGACATGAATGTATTCCGGTTCTTTGTCAGTATTCAGTTTTAATCCTTCCACCCCGAGCACATAATAATCCAGTGGATTTTCCGGATCGGAAAACTCTGTGTGTGTTACCTGTGCACCGATCACGACAAGGCTGTTTGAGGAGACAGGAAGAGATTCATTTTCAATCAGCATGCGTCCGGTGCCGTCTTTAATAAAGAAGATTTCCGTAAAATGATGGCTGTGGGGAAACGAAGTCCAGTCATTTTCAAATTTGGATGCTGATATGGAAAGCAGGCGGAAATGGATTTCCGGCTGTACCTCATTATCCAGATTAAATTTGCGGTTACTCATGGAAAATACACTCCTTTCATGTCATAATTGCAATGATTTCCTAGTTAAAATGGAACGATGTTGTACTTAGTATACAATGAAAAAAACAAAATAACAAGATTTTTAAAATAAAGCAAGAATTATAAAATATAGAGCAATATATGGATAGGAAAAAGAGATGGCGTACTCTATAATAACAAATGTAAGGAAGGAAACATAAGAATTTATAGTAAAAAATAACAAAAATGGGAGGTTACTATGAAGAAAAAATTTTATGTACAATGATGAGTATGGTAATGGTAGCATCTTTATTTGCAGGGTGCGGTACAGATTCAGGAAAGGAGAATTCTGCGTCAGATACCAGCAAGACAAAAGAAGCTGGAACAACAATCAGTGTAGCTGCTATTGAGACAGCTTATGGTTCTGAAATGTGGCAGAAAGTGGCAGATGCATTTACAGAAGAAACCGGAATTAAAGTAGAACTTACAACAGATAAAAAATTAGAGGATGTAATTGGACCATCCATGCAGGGAGGCGAATACCCGGATGTTATTCATCTTGCCACGGGACGTGAAGCTGCGTTGACGGAACAGTTTATTAAGGGACATATGATTACTGACATTACAGATGTTTTATCTATGAAAGTTCCGGGAGAAGACAAACTTGTTTCAGAGAAGATTGCAGGAGGATTTACAGACACATCATTGACCAATCCTTATGGTGATGGAAAGACATATCTTGCACCAATGTTTTATTCTCCATGTGGTCTGTTTTATAATGCAGGTCTTTTAGAAGAAAAAGGATGGGATGTTCCAAAGACATGGGATGAAATGTGGGAATTAGGAGATAAAGCAAAAGAAGAGGGAATTTACTTATTTACATATCCTACAACAGGTTATTTTGATGCATTCTTCTACGCACTGATGTATTCAGCAGGTGGTCCGGAATTTTTTGATAAAGCAACAAATTATGCGGAAGGCATCTGGGAAACTCCGGAAGCACAGACATGCTTTGATATTGTTGCAAAGTTAGCTGAGTACACAAATCCGGTCACACCTGCGCAGGCAAATGATCAGGACTTCACACAGAATCAGCAGTTAGTACTTGACAATAAAGCAATCTTTATGCCAAATGGAACATGGATCGTTGGAGAAATGGCAGAAGCACCTCGTGCAGATGGATTTAAGTGGGGAATGACAGCTCTTCCGGCAGTAAAAGATGGCGGAGATGCATACAGTTATACATGGTTTGAGCAGGCATGGATTCCTTCTGGTGCAGAGCATCAGGATGCAGCAAAATTATTTATCTCTTATTTATACAGTGACAAAGCATGTGAAATTTTTGCAAAAGCAGGAGCTATCCAGCCAGTATTAGGCATTGCAGACAAATTAAGTGGTGATAACGTAATGTTCTACTCTATTTATGATAATGGAGCAAAGGCAGCTATGGGTAATTTCGCAGCATTTGAAGCAATTCCGGGCGTGGAAGTGCGAACAGTATTCTTTGACCCGGTAAACTCATTAGTATCAGGCGATATGGATGAGCAGGCATGGATTGACGGAATTATTTCGGCAAGTGACCAGATGCGGGCGAATTTGAAATAAGAGTTTTTAGTTTGCCTTAATGCTATAGTGGTAAAAATGAGTCGGCGGACAGAATTTTTGTCCGCCGAATTTTAAATAGTACGGTTTGTTTGAAAGGAACGTGAAAGTATGAAAAAAGCCAGAGGACGAAGCGGTTTTTTGGCGGTATGCATAGCACCAGCAGTAATTTTATTTTTTGTGTTTATGATATTGCCTACCTTAAATGTATTCCGGATGTCGTTATTTGAAAAAGGTGCATATTCACCGAATGAAACATTTGTTGGCCTGAAAAATTTTAAAACATTAATATCGGATACTAATTTTATAAGGTCCATGCAAAACATGATTTTACTTATTGTTGTTGTTACAATAGTTACCTTTGCATTTGCACTTGTTTTTGCAGGCATTCTGTCAAGAGAACAAATCAGGGGACAGAATTTTTTCCGTATTATTTTTTATATTCCCAATATTTTATCGGTTGTAGTAATTGCAGGTATTTTTTCTGCAATTTATAAGCCGGAGAACGGAATGCTAAATAGTATTATCGGACTGTTTCATAAAATGGAGAACCCGATTTTGTGGAAAGGTGAATCGCTTGTGATCGTCAGTCTTATTATTGCAATGATCTGGCAGGCGATTGGTTACTATATGGTCATGTACATGGCATCTATGGCGAGTGTGCCGAAAAGCCTGTATGAAAGTGCCGGATTAGATGGTGCAGGCAGGCTCGTTCAGTTTTTTCAGATTACAATTCCGTTGATCTGGACTAATATTCGTACAACATTAACATTTTTTATTATTTCTACTATTAATATGGCATTTCTTTTTGTAAAAGCTATGACTTCAGGTGGCCCAAACGGAGCTTCTGAAGTGTCACTAAGCTATATGTATGGACAGAAGGATGCCGGATTATATGGATACAGTATGGCAATAGGTGTTGTAATATTTATTTTCTCGTTTGCATTGTCTGCACTTGTAAATAAAGTTACAGAGCGTGAACCACTGGAGTTTTAAGGAGAGAAAATATGAGAGAGAAAAAAAATCCGAATTCTGCGGAACGGTTGTATAAATTTTTTATCTATTTAGTTTTAATAATGCTTGCAGTAAGTATTATTATTCCGGTGGCATGGGTGTTTATGGCATCCATTAAGCAAAATAAAGAGTTTTATGGAAATCCGTGGACTTTGCCGGAGGGTTTTTATTTTCAGAACTTTATTGATGCCTGGAATACAGCAAAAATGGGAGATTACATGTTAAACTCCGTATTGGTTACAGCTTTGGCACTTGTAATTCTTTTAATTGTTGCGCTGCCGGCAGCTTACTGTTTGTCACGTTTTAAATTTAAAGGAAGTAAATTTTTAAATGCGGCTTTTATGGGTGGTCTTTTTATTAACGTGAATTACATTGTTGTTCCAATTTTTTTGATGCTGCGAGATGGGGACAATTGGCTGAAATCAGTAATTGGGAAAAGTTTTCTGTTAAATAATCTGGTTATACTTGCAATCGTATATGCTGCAACAGCACTTCCGTTTACAATTTATCTGTTGTCGGGGTATTTTTCAACATTGGCACATGATTATGAAGAGGCGGCATATATTGATGGAGCAGGTTATAGTACAACGATGTGGAAAATTATTTTTCCAATGGCAAAACCATCTATTATTACGATAATCTTGTTTAATTTTCTTTCTTTTTGGAATGAATATATCATTTCCATGACACTGATGAGTTCGGCAAAGGGACCGAAAACGTTACCGGTAGGATTATTAAATCTGATGCAGGCACAGCAGTCAGCAGCACAGTATGGAATTATGTATGCAGGACTTGTAATAGTAATGCTTCCTACATTAATTTTATATATATGTGTTCAGAATAAACTGACACAGGGAATGACTGTTGGTGGTTTAAAGGGTTGATGAGAAGGGAGATTAAAATGGAATTTTGGAAAAAGCACACAAAATGCAGAATAATTTTAATGGCAGCTCTTTTTATTGCCGGAATAAGCCTGTCTGTTTTTGGATGGGGTATGACAGGAAAAATGACAGGTTTAGGAATTATGCTTATTGGAATTATCTGTTTATTAATGGCATTGTGGATTTATAATTGCCCTTTTGCAGAAAAGAAGAAAAGAAAGTAATTATATGGATGAAATAGAGTGAGGAAGAAAAATGAGTGAGAAAAATACAGGACGTGTCACAATTCCTACAAATCTGGATGTGGTTCCAGAGACAATTGAGTTAATGAAACGCTGGGGTGCAGATGCAATCCGCGATTGTGACGGAACAGAATTCCCGGAAGAGCTGACAAAGACCGGGGCAAAGATTTATGCAACTTACTACACCACGAGAAAAGATAATGAGTGGGCGAAGGCGAACCCGGATGAGGTGCAGCAGTGTTATATTATGAGTGGATTTTATACGGCTGTTGAAAGCGAACTGCAAATTCCTCTGATGAAGGGGATTTCGGATGAGTTAATGCAGGTCAATACAAGAGATGATATTAAACGATGGTGGGAGGTTGTTGACCGTTCCACAGGTCAGGTGGTATCGACCAAACAGTGGGAATATAATGAGGAGTCAGGGTGCGTCTGTATTCATGAGGCAGAACCGTTTCATGAATATACAGTAAGCTTTCTGGCATATATTATCTGGGATCCGGTACATATGTACAATGCGGTGACAAATGACTGGAAAGATTTCGAACATCAGATTACGTTTGACGTACGGCAGCCGAAAACACATAAATATTCCATGGAGCGCCTGCGTAAATTCTGCGAGGAGCATCCATATGTCAATGTCATTCGCTATACGACGTTTTTCCATCAGTTTACATTGATGTTTGACGAGTTAAAGCGGGAAAAATATGTGGATTGGTATGGTTATTCCGCGTCAGTAAGTCCTTATATTTTAGAGCAGTTTGAAAAAGAAATGGGTTATAAATTCCGCCCGGAATATATCATTGACCAGGGATATTATAACAATCAGTATCGTGTACCTGGTAAAGAATATAAGGATTTTCAGGCATTCCAGCGCAGGGAAGTTGCAAAGCTTGCAAAAGAGATGGTTGACATCACACATGAATGCGGCAAAGAGGCAATGATGTTTTTGGGGGATCACTGGATCGGAACAGAACCATTCATGGAAGAGTTTGCAACGATCGGTCTTGACGCAGTGGTAGGAAGCGTTGGAAACGGAAGTACACTTCGTCTGATCTCTGATATTGAAGGTGTAAAATATACAGAAGGAAGATTCCTTCCATACTTTTTCCCGGATACCTTCCATGAGGGCGGAGATCCTGTCAAGGAAGCAAAGGAAAACTGGGTGACAGCACGCCGTGCCATTTTAAGAAAACCAATCGACCGTATCGGATATGGCGGATATTTAAAGCTTGCATTAGATTTCCCGGAGTTTTTGGACTATGTGGAGAGCGTGTGCAATGAATTCCGTGAACTATATGAGAATGCAAAAGGAACAACACCATACTGTGTGAAGAAGGTTGCTGTTTTAAACAGCTGGGGCAAAATCCGCAGCTGGGGCTGCCATATGGTACACCATGCCTTATATCAGAAACAGAATTACAGTTATGCGGGAATTATCGAGGCATTAAGCGGCGCACCGTTTGATGTGAAATTTATTTCATTTGATGATATTTTAAAGGATAAGGATATATTAAAGGATATTGATGTCATTATCAATGTCGGGGACGGGGATACGGCACACACCGGCGGGGCAGTCTGGGAGAATGCAGTTATTTCCGCAGCCATTCGTGAATTTGTCTACCGGGGCGGTGGATTTATCGGTGTCGGGGAACCGGCAGGACACCAGTATCAGGGACATTATCTGCAGCTTGCTGATTTAATTGGTGTGGAAAAAGAAACCGGATTTACCTTAAACTACGATAAGTATAACTGGGAAGAACACAAAAATCACTTTATTCTTGCAGATACAACAAAGCCTGTTGACTTCGGAGAGGGCAAGAAGAATATGTTTGCGTATGAGGGAACAGAAATTCTGGTACAGAGGGACAAAGAAGTTCAGATGGCTGTGCATGAATTTGGTGAGGGCCGTTCGGTCTATATCAGTGGACTGCCATATAGCTTTGAGAACAGCAGAATTCTTTATCGAAGCATTTTGTGGAGTACACATGGCGAAAACTTATTACATCAGTGGTTTAGTACAAATTTCAATGTGGAAGTACATGCATATGTAAAAAATGGCAAATTCTGTGTTGTAAATAATACCTACGAGTCACAGAATACGGTTATCTATCGCGGAGATGGAAGCAGTTTTGCGTTGAAAATAGAGGCAAATGAGATTAAATGGTACGCTGTTTAATCAGGAGGTATAAAGAATATGAAGAAACCTGTACTTGTAATTATGGCAGCCGGAATGGGAAGCCGTTACGGTGGAATGAAACAGATTGATCCAGTAGATGAATATGGACATATTATTGTTGATTTTTCTATTTATGATGCTTATCTTGCAGGATTTGAAGAGGTTATTTTTGTAATAAAAAGAGAGAATGCGGAAGATTTTCATAATGTCATAGGGAATCGTATAGAAAAGATTATGAAAGTAAGATATGCATTTCAGGAGCTGGAAAATCTGCCGGAGGGATTTGAAGTTCCGGCCGGAAGAGTAAAGCCATGGGGAACTGCGCATGCAATTTTAAGCTGTAAAGATATGATTGACGGACCATTTGCAGTGATTAATGCAGACGACTATTATGGAAGAGAAGCATTTAAGCAGATTTATGATTATCTGAGTGTGCATGAAGATAATGAAAAGTATCAGTATGCAATGGTAGGATATCAGTTGAAAAATACTTTGACGGAGAATGGAAGTGTGGCAAGAGGTGTCTGTGATATTGATGGTGATGGAAAACTTGTCAGTGTAACAGAACATACAACGATTGTAAAACGTGGAGAGAATGCTGCATATACGGAAGATGATGGAAAAAGTTATACGGATTTGGCAGGAGATACGATTGTTTCCATGAATTTATGGGGATTTAGCAAGGGATTTTTGTCAGAGATTGCGTATGGATTTCGTGATTTTCTGCAGGAGGGTCTGCAACATAATCCACTGAAATGTGAATATTATCTTCCGTCGGTCGTCAGCAGACTGTTAGATAGCAATAAAGCAGAAGTAAAAGTTCTTCTTACAACAGAAAAGTGGTATGGAGTTACCTACAGGGAAGATAAACCAATGGTTATGGCAGCAGTGAAAAAGCTGGAAGAGAATGATTTTTATCCAAAACAGCTCTGCGGAAAATTAGAAGCGGCTGCAAACTTCTGTTTTGAAGGTGTATATAAAGAAGAAATTCCATGGGGAAATGGACATATTAATGATACTTACCGTGTTACATTTGAAAACGAGCAGGGAGTAAAAAAGTATTATATTTTACAGCAGATGAACAAGAGTATCTTTAAAAACCCGGTTGAATTAATGGAAAATATCGTTGGAGTCACTGAATTTTTAAAAAGAAAAATTTCAGCTAACGGTGGAAATCCAGAGAGGGAGACATTAAATGTCATTCCTGCAAAAGACGGGAAACCCTATTACGTGGACTCGGAAGGTGAGTATTGGAGAGCTTATGTATTCATTGAAAATACTGTAAGCTATGATTTGATAGATAATCCTGAAATACTTTATGAGGGCGGTCTGGCATTTGGCAGATTTCAAAGTATGTTAGCGGATTATCCGGCGAAAACACTTCATGAGACAATTCCGGGATTTCATGATACCAGAGAAAGATTTGAGACATTCAAAAAGGCAGTGGAAGAGGATGTGTGCAGCAGAGTGGATTTGGTCCGGGAGGAAATTCAGTTTGTATTGGACAGGGAAGAAATTGTGGACTGCTTTCAGGATTTGCTGAGAAGTGGGAAAATCAGTTTTCGTGTGACTCATAATGACACAAAAATTAATAATGTCCTCATGGATAAGGATACCAAAAAAGGAATATGTGTGATTGACCTGGACACTGTAATGCCTGGGGTAGCCATGAATGATTTTGGAGATGCGGTGCGGATTGGAGCAAGTACAGCATTAGAGGATGAACAAAATCTGGATAAAGTGTGGTGCGATTTAGAGCTTTTTGAAGCATGTGCGAAGGGCTTTATAGAGGGCTGTGGTGGAAAACTTTCACAGGAAGAGATAAAGCTGCTTCCGATGGGCGCTAGGCTTATGACCTATGAATGTGGAATGAGGTTTCTTATGGATTATATTCAGGGAGACATTTATTTTAAAATTCACAGACCGGGGCAGAATTTGGACCGGGCAAGGACACAGTTTAAACTTGTCTCTGATATGGAACATAAGTGGAAAGTAATGGAGAATATTGTGAAGAAGTATATGTAAGACAAAACAGTGGCATTGACAATTTCCAATGCTTAAAAGGCGTCAGTTCCGGAAATACCGGACTGACGCCTTGATTGCATTAGAAAACCTTTTTCTGCGAGTTCATTTTGAATATCATCTAAAATCTCTTCGGATTCAGCTTCAATCGTATGGTAATGATAACCAACGGTTACATTCTTAAGAAGGCTGGAACTTCCGGTAGAGAGTCCTTCTAAAAATTTCTTGACATCGCGTCTTGTACGGATATTCATATCTGCCAGGACAACACCATAAACCTTTCCCTATTTTACAGGCTCTCCAGCCTGTGCATTAGCGAAACGATATGTATTTTCCCTTATTTTTGCCCTTATGAGATAATTGT
>ENA-OQJW01000001-OQJW01000001.1-human-gut-metagenome-genome-assembly--contig:-NODE-1-length-56716-cov-3.766138_pt1 | contig 56716 bp, 62 predicted proteins | sample MGYA00242619_ERZ504786 | MGnify/ENA primary metagenome ERZ504786 (study PRJEB26092, sample SAMD00036357) | human gut metagenome | host: Homo sapiens | study: EMG produced TPA metagenomics assembly of the... | reverse complement strand
TTGGAAGCATTCCTTTAACTGCAAGATAGATTACGTCTTCAGGTTTTTTAGCTAATTTTTCTTTTAATGTCTGTTCTTTCATTCCACCAACATAGTCTGAATGATGATAGTAGATCTTCTGGTCTAATTTCTTACCAGTAACCTTAACCTTGTCAGCATTGACAACGATTACATAATCACCTGTGTCAATGTGTGGTGTAAAGATTGCTTTATTCTTTCCTCTTAATACTTTAGCAACTTCTGATGCTAAACGTCCTAATGTCTTACCTTCAGCGTCTACTACGTACCATTTTCTGTCGATTGTAGCAGGACTAGCCATAAATGTTTTCATCGGTTTTCCTCCTTAAATGATTCGATTACTTTTAATGCCGATGTCTCTTGAAATCGCGTATGTCCGGACGCCACTTCCTTTTTGACATCTTATAGTCCTCTGTTCCATCTCAGATGACTATCATTATCTATACTAAATGGTTGCCGGGGCTTTGGCTTCCATTTATCTACTTTTACAGACCTAGATATTATACTTGCGTAACCGGCTGTTGTCAAGTGTTTTTCACCCTTATTTTCGGCTTTTTCTTTAAGCTTTTTCTTTAAGCTATTTCTTTAAACTTTGTCTTTAAGTTTTTTCTTTATGTTTATACTTTTTCTTTAAACTTTTATTTTAAAACTGCATATATACAAAATCAGCCGGATTCACTCCCGGTCCGTAGTAACCGAATATTATTACTATAAAGATGCCAAGATATATTATCGCCCAGCGAAGCGGCAGCTTTCTTGAAAGTATGAAATCGCGCATGTCGAGCTTTTTATTTTCCTCAACGAAACTGATAAAGAACCACAGCAGAGTACATATTATAAGTAAAAGTATATCGTACTCGTCCAGTCCGCATGCTCCTAGATTCAAAATGATGTTGTTTATTCCAAGCTCGCTGATATGGAAATCCGTGACTGATTTAAAAAGCATGTGAAATGCAGTCGACGCATTTGCAGCTATGTCAAAATAGTAGCCTACCAGTATGAGCATAAAGGTCCAAATCACTGATACAATCGTTGCAAATATACCCTTTTCCCTGAGGCCGGTCAGCTTAAAAAAGCCGCCTGCCACCTTTTTGTTTACCGGAGCAAAAAGCTCTGCAAGCATGATTACAATGCCATTCCAGAGTCCGAAATACAGGTATTTCATATTGGCACCGTGCCATACTCCGATGACGATAAATGTGATGACACTCGCGATGCAGCCCGGCAGCACCTTACTGATATGCGCACCAAATCTCGGCTTTAGCCATTTGCCAAAGTTCAGGAAACGCTTTGAGATTGAAAGCGGGTAGAAGATATAGTTTCTGCACCAGTCTCCAAGAGTCATATGCCAGCGGTGCCAGTACTCTGTGAGTGAGCGCGAAAAATACGGATGGTTGAAGTTTGTTGACATTGTTATACCAAACATCTCCGCAATACCGCGCACTATATCGATTCCTCCCGAGAAATCCGCATATAGCTGCAGCGCATACACTACTGCCGCAAAAAATACATAGGTGCCCGAAAAATCCATCGGCTTATCCATCACAAAATTGATGATATTTACCGCGCGGTCTGCTATCACAAGCTTTTTAATGACTCCCCAGAGCACCAGAAGCGCACCCTTTTGCAGATTTTCAAGTCTCAGGGAATGTCCCTCATAAAGCTGTCCCGCAAGCTTATCATATATCGCAATCGGTCCCTGTATGATCTGTGGGAAAAATGATACAAACAGCGCTACCTTAAGGAAATTCTTTTCAGGCTCGACAATTTCCCTGTATACATCCATCACATAGCCCATGGACTGGAAGGTGTAGAAGGATATGCCAAGCGGAAGCAAAAGTCCAAGCTCCCCCGCATATGGTATATATTTAAGGAATGCCAATATGCCGAAATTGCAAAGCAGCGCAAACAGCATGACTGCCACTCTCTTTTTTCTGCCCTTTTCCTTGTATTCCTTTCTGGTCTGCCTGTCCCAGTCCTCCTTGTGGCTTTTTACGATGGCATTCTGCTTCTTTAACAGCTTGTCAATCCATATTGTTGAGCCATAGGTGGTGCATATTGTGAAAATGATAAACAGCACATACCACTTACATATAATCACATAGTATGCCATGCTTCCCGCCAGAAGCACATACCAGCGGTATTTCTTCGGAAAGCAATAATATAGTACAAGCAATGCTATTACAAATATCGCATATTTTAATGAAATGAGTTCCATTTTATTTACTCCAAATCTATTTTCTAATGTAATACTGCCAGACATACTTTAATTAACAGGCAGTATTTATTTTAAAGTCCATACACTATCATGCTATTTTTTAACCGGGGTATTTAACTCCTTTGCAGGCTTTGCATCGTTGTTCGTATCTGCTACCTTATTTGTCGCAAGGCTTGACGAAAAATTATAAGGCAGATAAACGGACATCTCAAAATAATGATTGCCCAGACTCAGATCCGTATCCTTTGCGCAGGCACTTATCACCTTGTCAGCGCGCCTTGCGCACTCGCCCCATGCACTCTGAAGCTCCGGTGAGTGTTCTGCATTAAGCCTGTAATTATCAGACAGATATTTTCCCATAAATGCAGTGAATTTGAGGCTTCCATTTATATTCAGGTGCTCTGAATTGTAGAAATCATCCCTACTATTGATTCCGATAAGTTCCTTATCGCCTTCAAAGCTCGCAAAATCATAACCATAAGACTCCACCAGCTCCTTCACGTCGCAAAGCACCTGCGGATTCTTTACCTTCTTCTCATGAGGGAACCTCGCAAAAAGCACCTTTTCCACCCCCTGTGCTTTACAATACTCAAGCAGATCAGTCATATACGCTCTGCTCTTGTCGGTAAAGTAGAGCTTTTTCTGCTTGCCTGATGGGCAATCGGAATATTTTGCAATAGATGAAAATCCCTTCATGCATGATGTTTTTGCAAAATACATTCCAACTCTTGTGGCAAAGGTGTGTGCACATTTGTCAATATCCTTCCAATTGCTGTGATATAGCTTTAAAGGGTTTCTAAAGTTATCCTGCTCATCCTTTGGCACAATCTCTTTTATTGTATCAAGCCTGTTTTCCTCATTATGGATATTGTCTATCCAGCTATGCAGCTTTACCGTTCTGTCGTAATAGCTGTCATTTTGTAAAAAGCCATTCACTTCAAAAACCACAACCTTCGGATGCTGTCTGGTGAGAGCTTCTCTGAGCATAGATTTGTACAGACTGCCGGGCACCCCTGATACCCCAAGCGAGTATGATGTGTATCCATAATTCTTCCAGGCCTCGGTTGCGCTGTAATCAGCGTATACCTCGCTGGCTCCTATCATCATCACATCAATTGTGTTCTTCGGCTCCTTGTAAAACCCCTCTATAGTCGCAATATTGACAGCATCCGTCATCTTAAAAAATGTCGAGACAAACGAAAACAGCACGACAAATACCAGGGCAAACGCTCCTATACGGATTACCTTACGGTGTCTGCCTTTTCCTTCGTCTGTGCTGTTTATGGCTTTGTTTTTTATAATTTTCTCTTTTCCTTTTGTAAATCTCATAACCGTCTTCATCTCCAAGCTTCTTTTTACCGTACCGTGTATTAATAGTAACGACATTATAGCCTATTATTGAAGCAAAAAACGGATATTCCAAAAATCTTAATATAATATTAAAAATCTAAAACTGTTACTCATACTTAAGTCCTATCATTGTAAGCCCTTGGGCCGGGGCTGTAGGACCTGCTGCTGCCCTGTCTGTTGCGGCTATTATGCCCTTCATCGCATCGGCCGGCATATCGCTTCCACCTATCTTCACAAGTGTTCCTGCGATTATGCGCACCATATTGTACAAAAAGCCGTTTCCTGTCACACGTATTGTGATGATGTCACCGGCCTTTGACACCGTACAGTCATATATCGTGCGGACTGTGGTCTGTGCCTGCGAGTTTGCCGAACAGAAGCTTGCAAAATCATGCTCTCCTATAAGATATTTTGCAGCCTCACTCATCTTTTCTGTGTCAAGCGGATAATGATAGAAATATGTGTCAAGCCTGCGTGTCGGATTTCTGAACCTCGCATTTAAAATGCGGTATTCATAGATTTTACGGCTCTTTGAGAAGCGTGGATGAAAATCATCGCTTACCTCACAGGAATCGACCACCACTATATCCTCCGGCAGCTTCTGATTAAGTGCATACGATATCTTTTCCGCCGGCATGCGGGTATTGGTATCAAACATACACACATTTCCAAGTGAATGCACTCCCGCATCGGTGCGGCTTGCTCCTGTCACCTTTATATTCTCCTTTAACAGGCGGCTCAGGTGCTCGTTTAATACCTGCTCAATTGTTATGCCGTTTGGCTGTATCTGCCAGCCGCAATAATTTGTGCCATCGTAGGCTACAATCATTTTTACACGCATATATCTCTCCTGTTTTACCTGCACTATCTATTTCACTATCTGAAAATAAGATTGCCCAGATTCACCGGCAGAAGGATTCTAAGCACTATCACAACCGCTAAAAACGCAAATATGAAAAGATATGCTATTTTATCGTCCTTTTCATATACGAGCGGCTTCATCTTTGTCCTGCCCTCTCCACCATTGTAGCATCTGGCCTCCATGGCCATTGCGAGGTCATCTGCACGCCTGAATGCCGATACGAAAAGCGGCACTAAAAGAGGCACCATGCTCTTTGCTCTTTTTATGATATTTCCATGCTCAAAATCAGCTCCTCTTGCCATCTGTGCTTTCATTATTTTGTCCGTCTCCTCAATAAGGATTGGAATAAAACGAAGCGCTATCGACATCATCATGGCTATCGCATGCACCGGAACATGTATTTTGTTTAAAAAGCCCAGTGATTTCTCAAGACCGTCCGTGAGCTGGTTTGGTGTGGTGGTGAGTGTCATGAGCGAGGTTCCTATAATGAGCAGCACAAGTCGTATCATCATGGTTGCTGCATTTATCAGTCCGGTGTCAGAAATGTGCAGTATACCGTACTCCCAGATTGTGTACTCTCCCTGTGTGAAAAACACGCTGAAGCATGCTGTAAAAAGCAGCAGTATTATAATGGATTTGAGTCCCTTTACCATGAACTTAAAGGGCACCTTTGATATCTTTATAACTGCGGCAAGCGCGGCAACTATAAACAGCACACCGGCTATTCCCTTGTAGGAAAACAGCGCAATAATATATATAAGTGTTGCGAAAAGCTTTACTCTTGGGTCCAGTTTATGTATTGGCGACTGAGCCGGATAATACTGGCCTATGGTAATATCACGAATCATTTTTGTATTCCTTCCTCATAATTTGTATCAAAATGTCAGCATTGGTGAGCTATTTAAAGGCTTTTAGTATTGAGTCCCTCGCCTCCGCAACTGTAGTTGCCGAAAGGTCAACCGGTATACCCTTTTCCGCCAGATCATGCATCAGATATGTGACCTGCGGTGCTGCAAGTCCGACTGCCTCGAGCTCCTTGTAGTGTGAGAATACCTCCTTCGGCACTCCGTCAAACATCACCTCTCCTGAATTCATAACAATGATGCGATCCACATACTCCGCAACATCCTCCATGCTGTGTGATACGAGTATGATTGTAATACCCAGATCCTTTTTCATCTGTAAAAGCAGTCCCAGTATCTCATCTCTGCCCGCAGGATCCAATCCCGCTGTCGGCTCATCGAGTATGAGTACGTCAGGGTGCATTGCAAGTACTCCAGCTATGGCTACACGCCTTTTTTGTCCTCCGGACAAATCAAACGGCGGCTGATAGTAGAGATCCTCCGGAAAATGTACATTCTGCAGTGCCTCATAGGCTCTTAGCTCCACTGTTTTTCTATCGAGCCCCTGATTTTTCGGTCCAAAGCATACATCCTCAAAGTTGGTTGTCTCAAAAAGCTGATGCTCCGGATACTGGAACACCATCCCCACCTTGTGACGCAGCTTGCTTAAATCATAATCATTATCATATATATCCTGTCCATTGTAGTATATATGACCGCTTGTTGCCTTCAAAAGGCCGTTCATATGCTGGATAAGTGTGGATTTTCCCGAACCGGTGTGACCGATTATTCCAATAAACTCTCCATCATTTATCTCAAGGCTTACATCCTTAAGTGCCTGCACCTTGTAGGCTGAGTCGGCACTGTAGCAATAGTTTATGTGATCTAGAATTATTGACATATTTTCTCCCGCCTATCTGTTTTTCAGCGCAACAAGCGCATTTACAAGTTCTTCTCTCGTCAGGATTCCATCAGGGATATCAAGCCCTGCCTTTTTGAGCTCATCGGCTACCAGTGTCACCTGCGGCACATCAAGCCTGTGCTCCTTCAGCTCGTCCACCCTTGAAAAAATCTCACGCGGTGTGCCATCCATGACCACCTTGCCCTTTTCCATGACATAGACATGGTCTGCGCCGACCACCTCCTCCATGTAATGGGTGATGAGAATGATGGTCACGCCCTTTTTCTTATTGAGCTCATGTGCTGTGGCTATGACCTCCTTGCGGCCGTTTGGGTCAAGCATGGCTGTAGGCTCGTCAAATACTATGCATTTTGGCTCCATTGCCACAACTCCCGCGATTGCCACACGCTGCTTCTGTCCTCCGGAGAGCTTGTTCGGTGAATGTGTGCGGTACTTTGTCATACCGACAGCCCTTAGTGCATAGTCCACGCGCTGCCAGATTTCATCTGTCGGCACACCGATATTCTCAGGTCCAAAGCCCACATCCTCCTCCACGACATTGGCGATAATCTGATTGTCGGGATTCTGGAAAACCATACCTGCACTTTTCCTGACAGGTATGACATTCTCTTCCTTTGACACATCCATGCCATCCACCCATATGGTGCCGTCGCTCGGCGCAAGAAGTGCATTGATATGCTTCGCAAGAGTTGATTTTCCCGAACCATTGTGACCGAGGATTGCAATAAACTGTCCCTCTTTTATGTCGAGGTTTACGTTGTCGAGTGCTGTAGTGATTGACTCTACATTGCCTTCCTCGTCTCTTCGTATAAATTCATGTACTAATTTGCTTGTTTTAATTATGCCCATTTCTTTTTCCTAAAAATCTACCGTATTTACAATTATCATAGCTGTTAAAGCCCAAATAGCTGCCAAAAATATGCGCTTTGCCGCTTGATTTAGTCATCCCAGCTCAGGTGATGAAGCTCTCCCTCAAGCCTCATATGATCAAAATTATTCTGTCTCAATGCCTCGTAGAGCACGATAGCTACTGAATTTGACAGATTAAGTGACCTTGTCTCACCTATCATCGGTATCCTGATGCACTCATCCGGATGCTCCTTTAGTATCTCCTCCGGAATGCCTGCGCTTTCCTTGCCAAACATAATATAGCAGTCGGGCTCAAAATGAGCATCAGAGTACACATGTCTGCCCTTTGTTGTCGCATAATATATCTTTGCGCCCGGATTTCTCTCAAGGAAATCCTCCCAGTCCACATATGTGGTGACGTCGAGATCCTTCCAGTAATCCATTCCGGCTCTCTTTAGTGCCTTCTCTGAAAGTGAGAATCCAAGCGGCTCTATAAGATGAAGCCTCGTGCCTGTCGCGACGCAGGTTCTTCCGATATTTCCTGTATTTGCCGGAATTTCCGGCTCATGTAACACTATGTTCAGCTTTGCCATTTTGTCTCCTGTCAATTTAAACTATTTATTATCCATCCCGGCGCGAAGCTCTGTGACAAACTCCTCAATGCGGCCGAGCGCCTCCTTTAAATCATCAAGCGAATATGCATATGATATACGTAAAAAGCCCTCACCACACTCTCCGAATGCAGTTCCCGGAACCACGGCAATCTTCTTGCTATTTAGAAGCTTTGTGGCAAACTCATCGGAGTTCATGCCAAACTCCTTGATGCTTGGGAACGCATAAAAAGCTCCGAAAGGCTCAAAGCACTTAAGCCCCATCTCCTTAAAGCGGTGAAGCACATAGCGTCTGCGGCCGTTGTATTCCTCCCTCATCTGTGCAACATCCTCATCACCGTTTTTCATAGCCTCGACAGCCGCATACTGGCTCGTGGTCGGCGCACACATGATTGCAAACTGATGAATCTTTAGCATCTGCTTTAAAATTGTCTCAGGTGCACATGCATATCCAAGCCTCCAGCCTGTCATGGCATATGCCTTGGAAAAACCGTTTATGAGCACTGTGCGCTCCTTCATTCCAGGAAACGATGCTATAGATACATGCTTATCCACATATGTAAGCTCTGAATAAATCTCGTCACTTATCACAAACAGATCATGCTCCTTAACCACCTGAACGATTGCTTCAAGGTCTGCTTTTTCCATGATAGCGCCTGTAGGGTTATTAGGGAAAGGCATGATAAGTATCTTTGTCTTTGGAGTGATAACAGCCTCAAGCTCCTCGGCTGTCAGCCTGAAATCATTTTCCTCCTTGAGCTCCACAATCACAGGTGTGCCTCCTGCCAAAACAGTACATGGCACATATGAAACATAGCTTGGCTGTGGGATAATCACCTCATCTCCCGCATCGAGCATGGCGCGCAGTGCAATATCTATAGCCTCGCTGCCGCCGACAGTTACCATGATCTCTTTGTTGTAATCATATGTCATGCCGTATCTTCTGTCGAGATATTTTGCGATCTCAATCTTTAACTCCTTGAGTCCGGCATTTGAGGTGTAGAAGGTGCGTCCCTTTTCAAGGGAATATATGCCCTCATCCCTGATATGCCACGGTGTGTCAAAATCAGGCTCACCTACTCCGAGCGAAATCGCATCCTTCATCTCGCTCACTATATCAAAAAACTTACGGATGCCCGATGGCTGGATAGTCTTTATGGTACTGGATAAAGGGTCTCTCATTATGACATAATTCCCCTTTCATCGGATTTGACAGGTGCCGCCATGATAGTTCCATGGTCCTTGTATTTCTTCAGAATAAAGTTTGTCTTTGTCGAAAGCACCTGATCCAGTGTAGAAAGCTTATCTGTCACAAACTGTGATACCTCACGCAGAGTCTTACCTTCGAGTGTGACCATGAGGTCGAAGCCGCCTGAGATAAGGTATACAGACTTCACCTCAGGATAGTTGTATATACGCTCGGCAATCTTGTCGAAGCCCATGCCGCGCTGTGGTGTCACTCTGACCTCTATCATGGCTGTGACCTTCTCAAGGCCTGCCTTGTCCCAGTCAATCAGTGTGTGATATCCGCAGATGACATTCTCCTGCTCCATAGCAGCAATCTCGTTTGCCACACTTGCCTCATCCACGCCAAGCATGATTGCAAGCTCCTTCAGGTTTATCCTGCTGTTTTTCTCTATAAATGTTAATATCTTTTCTCTCATGATATATATTCTCCTGATTCAAATATATTAGTTGAAAACCTTGTATATCTCGTCAGTCTGGGCAGTCTCCAAAAATCGTCTCTCCTCGCCGGAAATCAGCACTCTGTCATTTGAATCGGTTGTGGCACCGACTATAACAGCATTTTGTCCTGTTTTCTCAAGCTCTCTGACCACGCGGGTACCATCTGCAGCTATGATTATCAGACTTCCTCCTGACAAAAGCTTATACGGGTTTATGTCAAAAAATTCACTTATTTCAATCGTATCCTGCCTGATAGGGAGCTTCTTTAAATCGATGTCAAGACCAATTCCCGAAGCCTCTGCCATATCCCAGAGTGCTCCAAAGATGCCTCCCTGCGAAGCGTCATGGATTGCCGCCACACCGGCGCCAATCGCGGATGCGGCCTCCATTGCAGTGGAAATATGGTCTATATATGCTGCTGATTTATCTATAAATGCCTTGGAAAATCTCGTTTCAAGCTCGGCTCTTTTCTCATTAGCAAGAATTGCTGTGCCCTCAAGCCCCACATAGCCTGTCACTATTACGTCCATGCCCGGTGCTGCTGCCGATGATGGTGTAAGCGCCTGCTCATAGGCCTCACCTATTGCTGTAACTGTCACCACGATATTCTTCACCGCACGGCTCACCTGTGTATGTCCTCCAAGCACCACAATGCCTGCTTCCTCACATACAGTATCAATCGCTCTCACCGTCTCACGAAGCACGGCTTCGTTTTCTGTGGTAGGTACAAGCAGTGCCAGCTCTATCCCAACAGGATCTGCCCCCATGGCATAAATATTGTTCAATGCATCATAAACTGCGCAGTTAGCACGCACATGCTTATCCGATACATCAAGCGTGAACGTCTGGGTAGCCGTAACTAACCTAGTTTGGCCACCTGCCTGCATGGAAATCACCGCACAGTCCTCACCTACTGCCGGTTTAAAAAGTATTCTGTCGCTTTTGGTATGAAGTTGTTTTAAGACAGAGCGCTTTAAAACCGACTCTGATATTTTACCGTTTTTCATGTTTTCCTGTTCCTAATAATAATATGTTTTGTATACTGTTGCAGCCCGGTGCATTGATTGCAAATAACTACATCAGAAACAACTACCTGTGGGCATTTACTGCGTCTGTGCTCCCTGTGCCTGTCCTGCCGGCTGCTGTGTCTGGGTGCCCTGTGCCTGCCCTGCCGCATTCGGGTCTGTCGGCTGCGGCTGCGCACCCTGTGTCTGCCCTGCCGCATTCGGATCCTGTGTCTGAGTCTGTGCTGCCTGTGCCTGAACCGCTGCTGCCGCGGACGCAGCAATAGATTTAACCGAGCCCTCATCATTAGCCGCTGCTGCCGCCTGAAGCTGCGCAACAACCTCCGCTGATGCTCCTGCCGTACCAACCGTCACGATTTTTGGTGATGACTTGTACTTGCTGTTGTTGAATATCTCATCACTCTGCACTGTACCATCGACTGTGACCGTCTTCCAGAGCCTTGCAGTCACTCCCTTGTGCGCAGACTGCTCGGTGTTGAAATAACCGATTGGCTGACCTGCATCAAACTTAAACTGCGTAACCGGATCCTCCTCGGAAAGTGTCTCACTTCTAAAAGAAATTTCCCTGTTTGCCGGTCTCGTCTCCACTCCGTACACATTGAAGGTAATGATTCCTCCACTGCAATAGCCCTCTATATACACCGGATTATCCAGATTATTTTTAAACTTAAGATCCTTGTAGGTACCTGCGATTGCCGCATCGTCAGATGGCTTTACGTAGCTTACTATCATGGAATGATTGTAGCGCTGCACTATCTCAAGCTCAGCCCTTATAACCGCATTGTAGAGTGTGGTAGCAACCTGGCACACGCCTCCGCCTACCGAGTCCACTACCTGACCGTTCTCATATGCGCCTGCTATCTGATAGCCGTTGTCAGTTGTGATAGGGCTGATAGCCTCGTAAACCGAGAACTGCTCACCCGGATATATGACACTGCCGTTTATCAGGCTGCATGCGTTCTTTACATTAGCTGCACGTCCTGCTGCCGAGCTGCTGAAATCTGTAGAAAAGCCTCCCAGATTATCCTTAATCTTTGAGAGCTCCTCCTTTGATCCCCTCGGCTGAACCGTATTTGTGACCAGCTCTATCTCATTCGCCGAACCATCCCAGCTATTCTGCAAAAAATCATTTATGGCATAGACAGATTTTACCACATCAACCTCTTTGCCTTCCTGTCCCGGGACAAAATCGAAGCTGTCACCGTTTCTCTGCAGCGAATTGTCAACTGCCTTTATATTGAGCTCGTTGCTCTTGTCATAAATCATATTTGCGGTCTTTTGTTTATCAACCGACAGATACATATTGACGGCAACATTGCCCTTTTTTGAGCTCCTCTGACTCCACAAATCTGTCAATCAGGCTGCCCTCATGGCACACTGAAAGAGCCTCGTCCACCGCCGCATCAGTGTCCGCTGAAACAGACATTTCCTGTGCTGTTGCATCAAATGAACTATTGGCGCCCTTTAATGAAAAGGATGTATCCTTTATGCTGTCAACATAGGCATCAACTGCTTTTTTTGCTTCTTCCTTTGTCATACCGCCTACATCCACACTGCCAATGCACACACCCTCTGTAATTGTCTGTACCTTTGCCTTCTTTGTACCTGACGAACCGCTTGCATATGCACTTACCATGCCCGATGCTGCCACAAGCACAAATGCCATTGTACCCAGTAATAATGCTTTTTTATTAATCTTCATTTCCGCTTCCTTTTCCTGAGGCTGTTAAAAGCGCCCCTGTCATCGCTTAACTGAACTGCATTTTATATCATATTATCATATTTTTTCCATATTTCAAGAAAAGCTATACAAGACTTGACACAAATGTTGTCACAAGCATCGCTGCTATAACCACTATTATCACTATAGCAACCACCTTCTGATTTCTTTTTTTATTAAAATCGTACATACTATTCACCTCTGTTCAAAAATGAGTTATACTATTTTCATATATGAGAAAGGATTTTCCAACATATGATTCCAATTTGTCTAATTTTATTCATTTTATTTATAGCAGTCATTACTTTTGCCATAAGAAGAGCTGATTCTGCCCAGGCAAAGGTCACCGAGGAATTCTGGGAGAAGGAGCGCAAAGCCAACTCAACCCTCCGCGGAGATACCACTGACCTGTGTTATATTACCATACCGGAAAAGTTTTTTCCATTAAATAATGATAAAATAAATGATTTAAGGGATAAAACCCTTGTCAATCTCACCGGAATGACAAACACTGATTTAAAGCTTAAATATGGCATTCTCAATTTTAAAAAGCTGTCTGAATATGATGATAACTTCACGAAATTTGTTTCAATGCTGCCGGACTATTACAATAGGCTTAAGGAGGCAGGCTATGAATCGCTAGGCAATGAACTGCTTGAGCTTGCAGTGGAGCAGGGTGCCGATTCAAAGAACATATACAGTCTGTTAGCCAACGCCTTCATCAGCATGTCAAAAGCTGACCGGCTTGCAGAGCTTATCGAGAAAGCAAAACAGCTCAATTCTCTTTCAAGGGATGGAATCGTTTCTATGCTTGAAAGCCTACAGGCTGATACCGCCTCGGCCGGTAATTAATTTGCGTTATAGCTTATTGTATTATAACTTATTGTATTGAAACTTATTCCGAGCCATCCACACACCTATTAATATATGTGCTTCGATATTCATCGTACAGCCTTGAGGCCTGACTTCTGGTCAGGTTGTCCCACGATATGACATCTGCTATCCCATACTCAGCCATCAGCTCCTTTAGCTGTCTGACCTGATGTGCTGTGGCAGGTGTCTGTTTTTTTGCCTTGTATACAAGTGGCTTTGACTCCACCGGTTCACCCTTTTCATCCATCAGTTCAAGCAGCTTTTCAAATATCTGCTTTGTCTCTATCGCATCGTCGAGTGCCCTGTGCGCATTTTCCCTGCTCACACCAAAATACTCACACAAATCCTCCAGCTTCTTTGACTGCTCAGCCGGTAGACATTTTCTGGCTATTTTCAGAGTATCATATGCATTCAGCGAGAGTGTTCTCTTGTGATTTACCGCCCACTGCTTTAAAAAACTGTAATCAAAGGTCACATTCTGCCCGAGTATGATGTCATCCCCTATAAAATCAAGCAGGTTATCCACAGCCGCGTCCATATCTGCCGCGTTTTCCACATCACTGTCGGTAATTCCCGTTAATTCCTGCACACGCTGTGGAATATGCTGCTTCGGATTTACCAGTGTGGATATCGTATCCACTATCTCGCCGCCCCTCACACGTGCCGCACCTATCTCTATTATCTTGTCATTTTTAGCTGAAAGCCCTGTCATTTCAAGGTCAATCACCGTGTAATTTTTTATATTATCTATGTTGCTCATTTTTCTTAGTCTGTAAACCTTTCCGGCTTTTAACACTATAGTCATTTCACGTTACTGCTATTTTATATACTCCGCTATAGCCATATCGCTTTACTGCTATTTTATATACTCCGCTATAGCCATATCGCTTTACTGCTATTCTATATACTCCACCAGTGCCTGGTGGTCAAGCGGGTCTCTCATGTCGTAGTGAAAAAGCGCCCACACCGGCTCCTTATGATACTTTGGCAGTTCATCCAGCTTGCGCGTGTGCTTGTCCGGAAAAATATAGTGGAACGGCTCCACATGCGACAGCTTTCCATTCTTACAGTATGCATGTGTCATGTGCTTGAAGCTTCCTATATCTGTGGCCCACACCGGGCGGCTCTTGCAGTTCTCACGATAGTACAAATCAAAGATGAGTGACTCCTGAATCATGCTGTAAATCTGCGCATTTTCATCAAAATCAGTATTATCTCTATCTATGGCATTTTCGTCAAAATCAGTATCATCTCTATCTCCGTCATTTTCGGATAATCCCACAGAAGTCATAGCATCGTTGTCACAGCAATGCAGGTATAACGCCAGAAACTCAAGCAGTATCTCACACCTTCCGATGCGCGAATGGCTCATTCCAAAATAGCCGTTTGCCTCATAAAAATCTCCAAGCTCCTGAAAAAACTCAAACGCACTGTCAAAGATACACTCCATGAGCTTCATCGTAATCTCAAACTGTCCGCTGTTGTAATACACCTCAAGCATATCCTCGACGCGCTTAATCTTTATCACATCATCAAACGAAAGCCATTTTGTGGACATAACCTCATATGGTGGCTTGTCATGGTACACAATACCATATTCCGCGGCATGCTCAAACATGTACGAGCCCTTGAGTACCTTTAAGAATCCAAGCTGCAGCTGGTTTGGCTTAAGCTCATAAATCTCATCAAAGGAACGCCCAAAGCTGTCATAGTCCTCGTATGGCAGCCCTGCAATCAGATCCAGATGCTCATGGATATTGTTGCCGCTTTGAATGAGCTTCACAACCTCCTTAAGCCTCTCAAGCTTCATAGTCCTGTGAATCTCCTTAATCGTGACCTCATTGGTGGACTGCACACCGATTTCAAGCTGTATCAGCCCCGGCCTCATATCAGAAATCAGCTCAAGCTCCTCCTGATTCAGCAGATCCGCCGATATCTCAAAGTGAAAGTTTGTCACACCATTGTCATTCGCCTTTATAAAGCGCCACAGCTCCATGGCATGAGCATGATTGCAGTTGAAGGTTCTGTCCACAAACTTAATCTGAGGCACCTTCTGGTCTATGAAAAACTTAAGCTCCCTTTTGACAATCTCAGTATCCCTGAAACGCAGTGTCTTATCCACCGATGACAGGCAATAGCTACACGAAAACGGGCATCCCCTGCTGCTCTCGTAGTAGATGATGCGGTTTGAAAAATCATCAAGCGTATCATAGCAGAATGGAATTTCACTCATGTTTTTGATTGGGCGTGGACTTGTGAATACTATTTCACCGGCTTTATTGCCTCCTATGTTGTTCACACTTGTACTATTACCTGTGCTGTTTTTTCTGAAGGCAATGCCTGCAATATCACTCAGCTTTCTTTTATGCGCATAGTAACCGCACAGCTCTCTAAAGGTATCCTCTCCCTCGCCTATCATCACACCGTCTATGTATGGATTTTCCCGCAGAAATGCCTCCACCTCGTAAGACACCTCAGGGCCTCCAACCCATATCGGCACTGACGGACAAAGCTTTTTATACTCGCGTGCAATATCAGTCACATAATCAATATTCCATATATAGCACGAAAAACAAAGTACGTCGGGCTTTCTCTTGTAAAGCTCCTCAAGAATGTAATCCTTTTGATTGTTTATCGTGTATTCCGCAAGCTCCACAGCATCCCTGTACTCCCCGGCACAGGCGCGCAGTGAGTAAACTGCGAGGTTTGAATGTATGTATTTTGCATTGATTGCTGTCAGTAAAATATTCATGGTTTCTCCTTAAAAAATGACCCTTGAATGTAGACTTTATGCCACATTCAAAGGTCTGCTTCGTATTATTGCAGCATCCATTCAATTTATTTTTTTTAACGGCTGCATTGGTACAAATTCAATTTTCAACTGCATCCCCATTCCATGCGCAAGCCTCTTTAAAAGTTTCAAAGATGGATTTCTTGTACCATTCTCAAGCTTACTAATATCCGCCTGATCAATGCCTGTACGTGCCGCAAGCTCTTTTTGAGTCAAATTATTTTTAATGCGCGCATCTATCATACGCCCTTATAACATCCATCTCAGGCTGAAGATCGTCCCACTTCTTTTTTTACGTCAGGATTTTTAAGCTGCTCCTGTAAATAATCATCATATCTCATATTATTTACCATGCCTTTCTATATAATCTCTTCTATATTTCTTAGCCTTTTCAATTTCACCAGCCGGTGTCCTCTGAGTTTTTTTTAATGAATCCATGTGTCAGTACTATTCTTCCTTCATAATAGAAAAAATATAATACTCTCGAAATATCTGTTCCTACCTTAGCTCGCAATTCAAAAATCCAATAACTCTTCTCCATTGTTCTCACAAAATATTATATGGTATTTTTACCATATTGTTAAATCAGTTACTTTAATTTACATCGACATATTAACAAGCCTGTCGTACATGCCACTTGCAAACAGCACCATCATGCCAATCGTGCAGATGACCGACAGTACAAAGCCTATTATCGATGTAATCATACCGGCAGTTGCTATTGCATTGTTATACTGCTTTGCCTTTTTTGACATTTTGGAAGCAAGCATGCCGACAATTCCAAGCCCCATCAGATAGCCAAAAAACGAGAAAATAATACTGCAAATGCCAAGCACCAGTGAAACAACTGCCAGCTTAGCGCCCTCGCTCTCGTCATCTATGACAGTCACATTATTGTAGAGCATCTCAAGACGGATACGCCTTGACTTACGCAGCATAACAAGCATAGGAATACCGAGCACGACAAATGCAATACAGTTCATTGCCGAAAACTCATTAATCCTGTCGGCCACTCCGCCTCCCTCAAATATTCCCGATGATAAAAGCCCTCCCATATCTACAACAGTATGGAAAATGGCAAGCATCCAGAAATTGCGTGTAGACGCGTATATCATGCAAAACAGCACACCCATGAGACCTGCTGAAATAACCTGTATCAGACAACTGCTGAACTTAACCCCTGCGCCCATATTGGAAAAATGCATCAATCCAAACAGTACGCCTCCCAAAACTACGGCTCCTGTGATTCCACCTTTCGTCTTTGGAAAAGCTCTCAGCAGCAGATTAAACACCACTCCTCTGAACACCAGCTCCTCAACGAGCCCTACAAGGCAGACCGCAATAAAGAAAAAGATGATGTTGTAAAATGCCTTCACATCACCATGCTCACCCAAAAAGCACAAATAAATGCCTGAAACAACAGCATACAAACAGTACACTATGAAAAAACCGCCTGTGTATAAGCTTCTTGTCCATCCTGCTGCATTTTCCTTAAAAATATCCCACAGCCCAAATAAATATGTGATGCCAAGAAAAATAACTAAAACAACAGTCTCCACAATAGCCTGCAGCAGATAGTCATCCGCCTTTTCCATGCCCGGAATCAGTCCCAGAACTTTTCCGCTCCACTGCAAGGGTGCAATGAAAATAAAAACTGCAAGAATGGCAAATATTATATTGGCCGGTGCCGAAAGGTTTCTCAATTTCTGTTTCATAATTTTAAATCTCCTCATTTGCGTTTAATTTGATATGAAAATATTCTATAGCATTTACTTTGACATTGCAAGCAAAGGATTTCATACTTCAATGGACAGCAAAAAAGCCCTGTCCTTACGAACAGAGCCAATGCATTATTTTGCACTTACAAGCCTTACTATCACATCAATTCCAGCCGCCCAAAAGAGTATCGCCCCCACGATATATACCTTTGTCTTCTGCTCGAAACCGAAATGATATCCTGTGTAAATGCCTGCCACTATACAGATAACAGTGAGCAGCGCCACCATTATCATAATGGTGAAAAGTCCGGTACCAAGGAAGCCGAATGCTATTCCTGCAAGAACCGTATAAAGTGCGGTGATTCCTGCTATCCTTAACACTCTTTTCATGTCAAGCTGCGCCTGACAATGTTCCTCAATCCTTTCATTTCTTATAGCCTTTCCTATAAGCCTGATCCCCAGTCCTATCAGTATTCCGATAGAAATTATCTCTCCTAAAAGTGCTTCATCCTTCACCGAGTATTTCCCATTAAGGAAGCTTGACAGGAAATACCCGATGTACATTGCTAACAACTGGCAAACTGCAACTATGAAGCAAATGGCTGTAAGCTGTTTCTTATTTACTTTCTGGATCAGGGAGCCCTGACATTCCATCGCAACGAAAATCTCCAGCGAGCTTCCCGCCACGATTAACAGATATTCTATCCAGCCCATTTTTGCCTCCCATAATCTTTAAACATCCTTTAATTAATTATTTGTCGCTATCTGCCTTAGCATCTATTGAAGCTAATTTATATATGAACTTAACGCTGCCCGTCTGTCCATCAGCGATTGCTGAGTATGTCTGATATTCCTCACCTGCGTCAATTACTGCCTGAAGCTTGTCGGTGAATGGCTTTAAGTCGCCGTTGTATGCGTCGAGAATCTTGTTGATTCCTTCCTCATTGAACTGTACCATACCGTCTGCAAGTGTGTGTGCACCCTCTGAAAGTGTCTTAGAGCCTGTTGTGAGCTGGTCAACACCTGAAACTATCTGATTTGATCCATCTGCAAGCTGTGATGCTCCGCTATTCGAAGTCCCTGTGCACTTGTTTGCTACAAGTGTGTTTGAACCGTCTACAAGCTGCTTGATACCACTTGTGAGAGTTGGTACTGAGTTCATGAGTGACTGTGTTCCGGCTGAAAGCTGGCTTGCTCCGGCATTGAGTGCTGTTGCTCCGGCGTTGAGTTTATTGTTGCTGGATGTAAGTTTTTCAGCTCCTCCAATAAGTGTTTTTTCATCTTTCTCATTTCCCAATCCAGCTTTTACTGTATCCATTGTGCCTTGGGCTCCAGTAATAGCTGCACTAGAAGCAACCTGTTCGGAAACCTGCTCACAAGCTCCACTCAATTTAGTTGCCAATGTATTAAGAGCAGTTTCAACTCCTGATTTTATATCACTAGAATTCTTATCTGATTCAAGAGTCTCCTTAAGCTGTGTCTCTGTCATACTTATTAAAGTGTCTGTTGCATTTGTCTTTGCATATATTGCTTCTGCTAACTGACTAGCTGACATATTTTGTATAGCATTATAAGTAATAAAAGCTTCTTGATACTGTGTATTACTCAACACTGCCTTAGTTGTTTCATCTAATGTTCCAGATTGTACACTTACCGTAATTGCAGCCTCATATGCATCACTTGCCTTTTTATAGCGCTCTTTTATCGTTTGTGCAAGAACATCGCTTTGCACAGTTCCCGACTCATCACCGGCAGCTGTTGAAAGTACTGTCTTTACCACTAATGCATATGCAGAATCCAAATTTTCTTCAAATTTCTGTCCTACAGTTCCATTGTATAAACTAGTATACAAATCTCCGTCACCTATTACATTTCCATTATCATCAGTTTGGTATCGGAGTCCTGCATATATTGTTTTCTGAACAGTAACACCTGTTTCTCCCTTGAATGAATCCTGCACGCTCTCTACAGCTGTTTTCTGAATTTTCGCCTTCTGTTTATCAGTAAGTCCTGCATCTAATGTGTTATATAATTTATTAATGCCTGCCTGAAGCTCACTGGCTCCATCCGTATAATCCTTCAAACCATCCTTAAGTGTTGCACTTCCACTTGCAAGCTGGCCTGCTCCACTATTAAGCTTATCTGCTCCTGACACAAGGGCTCCTGTGCTGTTTCCAAGTGTATTCAGTCCACCACTTAATGTACTAACACCATCAGTATATGTCTTAAGTCCATTCTGCAGTGTGCCAACTCCTGATGCGAATGTGCCGAGCTTGCTCTGCAATGTTGAAAGTCCGTCAGCAAGTGTGTCAGTACCCTCTGCCAGTGTCTTTGACCATCCTGAAGCTGTGTTGAGGCATCCTTTAAGTCATTTATCATGTCATCGAGGTCTGATGTGTCAATTCCGTCTGTGCTTACATAATCAGATGCGTTTACCACGAAGGTCATGGCTGCAGGCATTGAGAAATTCTCCACATCTGCTGTCATTTCCATGTATTCAGGAATATTTACATCGCCATCAAGGTCTTTGTCCTTGATTCCAAGGCTGTTCTTTAAGCCCGGAAGTGCATAGCCGAGCACTACGCTTGATGAGTCGCTTACCTCAGCCTTGCCGTTTGTCACTTCAATATTCTCGAAGCCATCACCGAGTACCAGTCCCGTTATTGCTGCAAAAGGTACGGAAACTGTCTGCTTCTCGCCGTTTACTGTCTCTGTATATGATGTGGTGTTTGTGTAGTCAAAACGGATTTTAACCTTTCCTGATTTTCCTGCAAGGTCCTCAGGTGAGATTTCTTTTCCATCGAGGTAGTATGTAACCTTCTGTGTTACAGGTGGTTCCTCTGTTGCTGTGCCCTGATAGTAAATGTCCTTGCCACCGGCCTGCCAGGTGAGCTTGTCACCGCTTTGTGTGAATTTTTCCTTGCCCTTTACGTTCTCGATATCTGAAAGGTTTGAAGCATCCTCCAAGGTATCCTTTTTGTCTTTATTTTTAAGGTGATCTACTACGATTGTTTTGTTTACGTTGCCGTTTGCATCTGAGATGAGGTATACGCTCTCGTCCTTGTCTGCGTCGTTATCCTTTAATGATACGCTGTCCATGAGCTTATCTGCTATGTCATCAGCATCCTTACTGCTTCCTGTTGTGCTGTCTGCCTCGGCTGTGACTGCGGTGCTGTTCTTCTCTGCAAAAACCGCTGTTGCTCCGATTCCTGTACCTACAAGTGCTATTGTGAGGACTCCGGCTACAACACGGACAATATATTTACTTTTTAACTTTTCTTTCAATTCTGGTAATTTCATGTCTTATTCCTCCTGATTTTGTTTTTGAGGTCATATTTTTATGTTATGAGGGCCAAAAAGTATTTTATCCCTCATTTATGATTAATCAGATTACTAAGCTGTCAGGTTCTTGTTTTTTAAAGCCTGCGCTTGTGGCACATATTACTTTGTCAAAAATCATAAACATTGACGGAAGTATAAATACTACTACAAACATACTGATGATTGCGCCTCGTGCAAGCAGTATACAGATAGAACTGATCATATCAATGTTTGAATAAAGTCCTACACCAAAGGTTGCAGCGAAGAAACAGAGTGCACTGACTATAACTGAGTTTGTCGAATCTGCAAGTGCCTTTGTGATTGCCGGCTTTTTGTCCATTCCGGTGTATCTGTTCTTTCTGTACTTTGTGGTCATAAGTATCGCATAGTCAACCGTTGCACCAAGCTGTATGGTTCCGATTACGATGCTCGCGATAAACGGAAGCTTCGTTCCTGTAAATCCCGGAATTCCCATGTTTACAAAGATTGCAAACTCGATGACCGCTACAAGTATGATTGGAAGCGATACTGATTTGAATACTACGAGGATGATAAGGAATATCAATACGATTGATACTGCACTTACACGCTTAAAGTCTGTATCTGTGATAGTGATAAGATCCTTTGTACAAGGTGCCTCACCGATAAGCATTGCGTCCTCGCTGTAATTCTTTACTATCTTTTTAATCTCTGTAATCTGGTTGTTTACCTCATCAGATGCTGTCTCATATTTTGATGAAACAAGCATCATCTGGTAATCACCGTTTTTGAATATCTCCTTTGCCTCATCCGGCACCATATCATCCGGTATGGTAGGTCCGAGTATTGAGTCAAGCGATACCGCAAGCTTTACTCCATCGACCTTCTTTATATCATCTATCATGCTTATGCTGTCTGCCTTTGACATATCGCTCGGCGCGATGATGATATGTGTGGCACCCATAGCATACTCCTTGTTGAGTCTTTCATTGGCCTGCTTACTGTATGCACTGTCAGGCATGGTTCCTGCAAGGTCATAGTAGACCTGATCATGAGTGTATCCGTATATTGCCGGGATGAGCACTACGATGAAAATCACTGCAAGTATCTTATAATGATTTGTTACCCAGCTTGCAATCCTGGAAACATCCGGCATAAGAATCTTGTGCTTTGTCTTCTCGATTGCCTTATCACATGCAAGAATCAGTGCAGGGAGAATTGTTACACATCCGATAACTCCGAATACAACGCCCTTTGCCATTACGATTCCCAGGTCAAGTCCAAGTGTAAAGCTCATGAAGCAGAGGGCTACGAAGCCTGCGATTGTTGTGATTGAGCTTCCTGTTACTGAGACAATTGTGTGGGAAATGGCATGTGCCATGGCTCGCTTCTTGTCTCCGTCATATCTGTCTATCTGCTCCTGATAGCTGTGCCACAGGAAAATCGAATAATCCATTGTTACGGCGAGCTGCAATACTGCTGTCAGTGCCAGTGTCAGATATGAAATCTGTCCCTGTATAAAGTTTGTTCCCAGGTTATAGATAATAGCCATTCCTATGCTTAGGAGGAATAACATCGGAACAATTATTGAATCCATTGTAATTCCCATGACGAGCATTGAAAGCAATGCTGCTATGATGACATATATAGGAGCCTGCTGCATAACAAGTGTCTTTGTATCTGCGTTGACCGCTGCCATTCCTGCTACGAAGCAGTGGTTTTTCACCATCTTATCCATCTTGTTGACGGCTTCCATTGTCTCATCCGAACCCATTGTGTCACTGTAGGTGACGAGCATGAGCTGGCTGTTTGCATCCTTGTTGTTGAATGCGTCGTACACCTCATCCGGAATTGCCTCTCTTGGCAATGTGGAATCAGCGATTGTTCCGTACCAGATGACATCATTTACACCCTTAAGGTCCTCTATGTCATCTGCCAGAGTCTCTATGTCCTGATCCTTCATATCCTCTAAGATCACAAATGACAACGCTCCGGTTCCAAACTCATCTACCATGATATCCTGACCCTTCATAGTCTCTATCTGGCTTGGCAGATAAGAAAGGATATCAAAGTTGATTCTCGTGTTGATAAAGCTGATGCCCGACGGTATAAGCAGTGCAAATGCAACTATCAGTATCAGCACACGATGTTTTACGACTCCTTTTCCAAATTTAATCATTAGATTCACCACTCTTTCTTTTATTCGTATTGAAGTATAAAAAAAAAGACCGAATAAATAAATATTCAATCTCTTTGATTTGTCATGTGAGATATACAAATCCATCAATTTGTATATCCGATATGACACATATATGATATTGTATTTGATTTCTGACACCTTTTCACAGCATTTTCATATTTATATGAACGCATGCATCTTTATGATTCTGCTTTATGAGCTTGCTTAAGCCGTCATTTTCCATGGCAATTGTCCTCTACAGCTCACTTAGTATATCATCCATCGAGCGCGTAATCAGATACATGTATGCCTCCGCCATCTCCTTCGGCTCAATATCATCCATGCCCTGGGCTATCCAGCCCTCCGTGATAAAGCACAACGACTGCGCATAATATGTAGAAATCACCTCCGGTGTGAGCCAGCGGTATTTGGATTTCTTTCCTGTACTCTTTTCGCTTATGATATTCATAAACATCTCGTAGACGCACTTCATGGCAATCTGATTGAACGTCACAGCACCCTCCAGCTTTAGTGCTTTCTTGTAAAAAACACTGTTTGCCGAGATATTATTGAGCATCAACACAATCGCTTCAAAAATCATTCCGGCATTGAGCAGTGGCTTGATGGGCTCAAGCAGCTCGTTTTTGATAATCCACTCTATCAGCTCGTACTTGTCCTGAAAATGATTGTAAAACGTGGGGCGGATAACTCCGGCCTTGTCCGTTATCTCTTTAATTGTAATCTTATCGATTGGCTTTTTCGCTGAAAGCTCTATAAGGCTCTCAGCGAGCACCAGATCTATTGCATTCTTACCTTGCTGTGTCATTACTCATCAAACTCCATCGTGACAAAGTAGCCCTTCTCAGTCTCCCTCACATCCACGACATCGCCCTCGCGGCTTTTGAGCCTCTCGCTGACCACGTAGTTTCCCGACATGGCAATCGCATGCTCTATCGTATAATAATATGAAGTCGGAAGCTTGCTCTCTGTTACCTTCAGATGGTCACCGACCTTGGTAAGTCCGGGTCTCTCCATCTTAAACTCCATCCGACGCATCCTGTCGCCTTTCTGTTACTGCTTAATTGTCCTCTTTTCTGTCCTCGACAAACGTTGACTCATACTCCTTTTGCTTGTTGTAAGCGCTCTCAGCCTTTGTGGCACGGCTTGTAATCCAGATATTGGACACTCCGTTGAAAATCAATATGATTCCGACAACAACAGTGGCTGTTTTCATTACATCAAATGCATTTGTCACGCAGATTATTCCAAAAATCAGACTGATTATTGAAAAAATCAGGCCGACACTCCAGCCTCCGTAACCGTATTTTCTGGCATCCACCGCCTCAATAATGCTCCTGATGCTGTGAAAAATGAGCACCAGACCGATGACTATAGGTATCAGGCTCACCACAACCTTTGGCTGCACCAGAAACCATATACCCACTGCCAAAACCACAAGCCCCAGCATCGCTGAAAAACCATTCGTGACTATATTCAAAAAATAGCTGCACATATAGACCACTCCGATGATGATAAGCACTACCGCAAGCACATTGGCCACAATCGTGAGCACCGAAGCTCTCCATATGATAAACACCAGTCCCAGCGCTATGCAAAGCACTGATGACAATAGAAAATCAGCCTTTATTCTGCCTAAAAACTCCTTCATACACGACCTCCTTTATATATCATGCCCTACATTACTTTTCTAATTCAGGCCTCTGCACTTTTCTTGACCAGGTCAAGAACAGTCTGAAGCTCAGCCCCCTCAACCGGTGCAGCTCCATATCCAAGACGCTTGTGATCTTCTGTAATCTCAGCCAGCTCAGTAGTTTTATCGGCCTCCACATCAATTACAAAATATCTGCCCTGTGACGCAGCATCATCCCACACGAGATAAGCACGGATTGCGCAGTTTGGAGCCATATCTCTTGTCGGAAAATCAACTCTGGTGACATTAAGCGTATCAGAAATCTGCATAGACATAACAGAGAAATCCTCCTCCATATATGGATACATACGCTTCTGCTGATATGCCTCCTCGTACAGCTCATCTATTAGCTTTTCCTTCTCATCGGCTAGTCGGTCCATGAACTCTTTTCCACCCTCAAACATCTTTGCCGGCAGGAAAATATGCTCATACTGCATACGCTCAAAGATGACATACTGCTCTGCTGTCATCTGTACAGTCTTGCCCTTTGTCGGTGATGTAGGATGACCCTCTCTTCTGGCCTTTTCCACTGCCTCAATCTTTTCTACAAGAGGCTTTTTGAAAATCAGATTGTGAGTGAACGGGTTGAATGCGATACCATTAATCTTTGACTCTTTATTTGCCACCATATTGTTGACTGCAAGAAACGGCATATTTACAATGCATGGTGACGGATGATCCTTAGAAAGCTGTGCCTTTGAGGTATAAAGCGGCATGAAAGCCTCTCCCTCACCGTTTTTAATAAATAGCGGAATCGGCTTGTTGTTCTCTCCGACATTTGCAGGTACCAGGAATCTGCTCTTAGTGCATTTTTCAATGAGCTTATTGAGCGTCTCCGCCTTTTTGTCGCTTGAATACTGTGTCATCAGCGCCTCAACCTCCGGGTTTTGCACCTCAAGAGTGAAGGCCGGATCATTCTTTAATTTATTTTTGATTTTATTTTTATCCATTTATACTGCTTCTCCTTATATTAAATGCCCGGATTTACATCCAGGCATTATTTTAACACATTTCTTTTATCAACTCAACAATCTTAGTGTCTCTTGCTATCCATTCTTTATCAAGAAAGGCGCTGTTGGCCTTTATTATCTCATCCGGCGTAGCCCATGACAGATGATACTCAAGCCTTATCTCGCTATCTGTCATCTGTGCGGCTACATGCTCGTCCTTCACATCACAGAAATACACGTAGGTATGACAGTAATATATCTTATCAGCCTCAAATATATCGCGTCTCTTTTCTATGACCTTGCCGCACTCCCTGATGCTTTCCGGCACGACAAGAAGCCCTGCCTCCTCGCGCACCTCCCGTGCCAACGCAACCTCGTTGGTCTCGCCTGCATCGATGCCGCCGCCCAGTATCTTGTAGTAGCCCTCACCGGCCTGCTGCATGGCAAGCTTGCCTTCTCTGATAATAACCGCGCGCACTGCGAAGCGCTCAAATACCTCCATATCATCGGAATAGTTGTGTTTGTCAAATGTATATAGCGTTCTCATATTTATCCTCCGTATATGGGCTGTAATCATTCATTAGTATACATGGAAAGTAGTTTTTATTCTACACCATTTGACGGCGAATTGGAATACTATTATTGACCTTTTACCTGCAAAGTAACACCACTGTCTCAATGTGCTCTGTATATGGGAAGCAGTCATATGGTGTTGCACGCTTCACTGTATATCCATGCTTTGTGAGATACTTTAAATCCCTCGCCAGTGTTTCCGGACCACATGACACATACACCACTCTCTCCGGCGACAGCTTGACAACCGATGATAAAAATGCCTCGTCGCTGCCGGTTCTTGGAGGATCCATTATGACAACATCCGCTTTCTCACCATTTTGTGCCATCTCGACCATGAATTTTCCGGCATCATCATTGTAGAAGCGGATATTTCTGATGTCGTTTCGCTTTGCATTGATGACTGCATCACGGATTGCATCACGGTTTAGCTCGACACCGATGACTTCACCTGCATTTTTCGCTGCTATGATGCCTATGGTTCCGGTGCCGCAGTATGCATCGATTACACGCTCCTTGCCGGTGAGGTGTGCCTCGTGAATGGCTTTTTCGTATAAAAGCTCCGTCTGTACCGGATTCACCTGATAAAACGAGCTTGGTGAGATGCGGAAGGTACAGCCGCACAGCTTATCCTCTATGAAGCCCTTGCCATAAAGCGTGATGTTTCTGTCTCCGAGCACCATGCTTGTCTTTTTGTCATTCACGTTGAGCACCACTGTCGTGATATTGGGATGCTTTTTTCTGAGTGCTTTTACGAAATTATTCTTCGATGGAAGTATCGGCGATGCCAGAACAAGCACTACCATTATCTGCCCTGTTGCATAGCCCTTTCTCACAAGCACATGTCTGAGAAGCCCATAGCCGGTGTCCTCATCATAGGTCTTTATCCTGAATGAGCGGAGCATATCCTTTATGTCCCTTATTATCTCATCTGACTCCTGCTCCTCTATCATGCAGCTTTCGATATCCACCACATCATGTGTGTTTTTCCTGTAGGCTCCCGCCACAATCTGACCGCGCCTCGTACAGTCAAAGGCTGCATGAACCTTGTGACGATAATAGAGCGGATTTTTCATGCCGACAATCGGCTCCACAAAGCAAAAAGGCTTTAGCAGCTTTTTCATGTATGCCTGCTTGGTTTTTAACTGTTCCTTATATTCTACGCCCTGATAGTCGCAGCCGCCACATTTCTTCGCATACGGACATACGTTATCGCTTTTTGCCCGGCTGCTTTTTTCCCTTACCCTCTCCTGTCCTGCAGGGTTTTTGTATTTTTTCTCATTGTGCATGTTATGCGTGGTCTTTTTTCTGGAATTGCCTTGATTTCTCGCCATATCTGTACCCCTTAAAATCAGCTTTGCTGACTACTTGCCGTATGTATTATATAAATACACATGATTATCTATACAGTGCCATCCGCTTGAAGCGCCTGCTGTCACACATATATATGTCTTTCCGCTTGCTGCCTTCTCGTAGCTGACCGCACAGTTACCGGACTGATTTACAAAGCCTGTCTTTGCACCGATTACCTCGCCACTTGTCATCTTGTCCTCTATTCGGCGCAGGAACAGATTTGATATGTTCAGGTTCTCCGGATGCTGCGGTGTTGCAGCCGTGCTGTATGTATGATTTGAAAGTACGGTTTTACAAATGTCGTCCTGCATCGCTGCCTGCATGATGACCGCCATATCATAGGCTGTGCTGTAATTGTTCTCATCATATATGCCGACAGGGTTTGCAAAATGTGTGGTCTGGCCTATACCAAGCTCTGCTGCCTTCTGGTTCATCATATCGACAAATGCTTCCATGGAGCCTGCTGTATAAACCGCAAGCTGATATGCCGATTCTCCACCTGATGGCAGGATGGTTCCGTTAAACACATCGCGAAGAGGCACCTGCTCACCGTCTAAAAAGCCTGTTGTACTGCAATCATGCACATATGAATAATCTGTGGCTTCTCTTGTAATTGTAACAACCTCGTTGAGCTTGTTTTCTATCACAGCCTGCCTGTCTATTTCGGTGTTTTCATTCTCCGCTGCAGCAATTGCATTTTTCTCAGCCTGCTCTGCTGCTACAAGCACTGTCATAACCTTTGTCATGGAAGCCGGATACATTTTCTCATGAGCATTTTTCCCCGCAACAACTGTGCCGTCCTGCTCATCAATCACTACGGCATAAGAGCTCTCAAGCTCATCTCCGATTGCTGCTGTAGTATCAGACTCCTTTGGTGCAAAGAGCTCCTTTGCTTCCTCTGTCTCACTTACCTGCTCAGTCACACCGGTCACATTTTCTGTGGCCGTTCCTGTGTCTTTTGCCTTATTACTGTCTTTTTTTGTTTTATTAAAGCACGATATAACTATTATAATCGCTATAACGACTATCACAGCCACTATTCCTACAAGCTTAATCTGTGAAGCTCTTGTATTTTGTCTGCGGCGTCTGTAATTTTTTCTACTATTATTTCTCATATCCAATCCCTATCTCGTTGTAACTATTCATCCCACGCACATTCGCAAAACCACACTTGAATAATCACATTTCATTTTTATACTGTAACCTACTTAGTATACTCCCTATCCGGAAGCTGTGCAATAATTATCGCAATAAACATGAGCACACATCCAAAAATTTCTCTGCCACCTAGCATCTGGCCAAGCAGAATCCATCCTGCAATCACAGAAACCACCGACTCAAGACTCATCGCCACCGATGCCACCGCCGGATTTAAGCCCTTTTGTCCGACAATCTGCAGCGTATAGCCCACTCCGCTTGAGAAAATACCGGCATAGAGAATCGGAATCCATGCATCCCAGGTGCAAAGCGACTGTGCCCACTGCGCTATACCGCCGGCAGACGGTCCCATATCAGTAAAAATCATCACTATACATGAGCCAAGTCCGGTGACAAAAAACTCAATACATGAGAGTCTGACCGCATCTACCTGTGATACGAAATGGTCAATCACAAGTATCTGTATCGCAAAGCACAATGCCCCTGCCAACAGGAGCAAATCCGAGCCGCTAAGTGAAAATGTCCCATTCATGCACAGAAAATACATGCCTATCAGTGCAATAAATACACCTATCCATATTTTGGCTCCGCATTTTCTTTTAAGGAAAATCCCAAGTATCGGCACCATAAGTATATATGTAGCTGTAAGAAATCCTGCCTTGCCGGATTCTGCGCCCATGCTGATTCCAAGCTGCTGCAGGTTGCTCGCAAAGAAAAGTGCTATTCCACAGCAGCTTCCGGCTATCCAAAGCTCTTTCTTTTGCTTTTTGCTTTCAGGTCTGTTTACCGTCAGCTCTTTCTTATCCAGTATTTTTATGACCGGCAGAAGGCAGAGCGCACCAATAAGGAAGCGGATGCCGTTGAATGAAAATGCTCCAACTGCATCCCCTCCCTTTGACTGCGCTACAAAGGCTATTCCCCAGACTATATCTGCCAAAAACAAAATAAAGACATGTCTTGTCTTTGAGGCTGTATTCATTATAATAGTTCCTCCGTGTTATCAAAATCAGAGATATTATATCACCGACTGCCTTGAGTTGCATACTTAAATATGCTGTTACATTTCGTTTGTATATGAAATTATACAAAAAAGGCGGCAAACACCCTCTTTGGGTATTCGCCGCCTGTCTTTATATCTTATTGCGTAACACTATTATTTACGCTATTCTGCCAGCTTAAAATGCTTTATCTCTCCGTTTCCTGCCACATAGAAATCATTATCCTTGTAAATGCCTCTGTAGCCTTCTGTATTTTTATAGGTCAGCGCCTGCTGCTCCAAAAGACTAAAGCCGTTTTCACTGTCATACGAAAACAGATAGTAGTCATTCGCAGTAAATCCTATCAGATTTTTATCCGGGTCTGCAAGAATAGCCTTATAATTATATACAAACTCATTGCTCCAGCTCTCAGAACTGTCGATAAGCTTCTGGTTCACCTCAACCGGCTTTGTCGGATCACTCACGTCAAACATCGTGAGCTTTATCTTACTCTGCTGCGAGTCACCATAGCCTATTCCAAGCACGTGCGTATCATCCCACATATGCAGATACTCAGAGAATCCACTCACCTCAAGCTCTCCGAGAAGCTTTGGCGCTGTCGGGTCGGATATATCTGCCACAAAAAGAGGATCCGTCTGCCTGTATGTGATGAAATATACATATTTTCCGACGAAACGGGCTGCATAGATGCTCTCCCCACGCGCAATCTCATTTATCACACCGACCTCCTTCATATCCTTATCCAGCACATGAAGTGAATTGACAGGCTGGCTGCCGGTATTTGAGGTTGGAAGCACATACAGATACCCTCCCTGCTCATTTATTGCAAATTTATCGTTAAGATAACCATTCACTGAAGTCGTCTCCCCGGTCTTCATCACTCCGTCCTCAAACGAAATTTTGCTGATTTTGGTAAGCTCACGGCTTGCACTCCAATCGGAATGATACAGATACATGGCATTGCTTGAAACGTACACCTCGCCGCTATTATTCATAATGCATTTGGCGTCTATCGTCTTATCCGGTTTATTCACATCAAAGCTGGAAACGACTGTGCCTGAATATGTATCCTCTCCTATATAGAAGCAGTCATAGCTTATCACTTTGCCATTTACCTGAGGCACCCATTTCTCCAGATTATCCTCCTGCAGCGCCACATTTTTATTCATATCGGAGGTCTTTATATATGTGTCTGAAAAAACATATACCGTATTGCCGATTTTGCGCGATGTATTGTAAAATCCATCCTGACGCGCTTTACCTATAAGCACCGGTTTCGTCGGGTCAGCTATATCATAGCTATAGCATATAGTCTCATCCTTATCGCCTGCATGGTTTGATATGATAAGCATTTTTCCGTCACTGATATAAAGCTCCTCTACAGTATCTGACGGTACCTCAAAATCAGGACGAAACAGCGTCTCTTCCCCCGGCTTTCCATTTGAAATATCCGTGATGGATATCTGACCATCCTCGACCATGTAAATGTACTTTCCGTCCGTCTTTACCACATCACTCTCATCAACGCCCTCTGTCATCACGTTGGTGGTTGAATACTCTGTACCAACTGTCGACTCCTGCTTATTTGCAGACGATGCATCAGACGTAATTCCTGTTGCATCCGCACTCTCCAGCAAGTCTCCAGATGCAGTATTCCTTATGGAAGCCTCAGCTTTTTTTGCCACATCATACAATTTCCCGTAATCAGAGGCCGCTTCATAATCCCCAAGCTTTGCACCGCTCTTTATCCCTGCATAGACATTATTCTGCGCATTATTCTGTGAAATCACATTTGCAGTTTTTGTCTCCAGCTCATCTATACGGTTATTAAGCCGCACAACCTCCGTGCCTAAGACTGCAACAACAAGGACTGCCGCCACTGTGGCAAGCGCTTTTGCTGCCCGTGCAAATTTTTTGTGCTTTTTCCTGTTTTTGTCTTCTTTTCCACCGTGATGGGTTTCATGATTTTTTACATAAATTTCATCACTGTACCCAGCCGATTCTCCGGTCGGCTGCGCTTCTTCAATTATTTGGTCATCGATGTAATTTAAACCATCAAATAAATCCTTTTTCGTCATAGATATACGCCCTCCTCATCCAGATATTTTTTTAGCTCTGCCCTTATCCTGAACAGTGTGGTCTTTACGCTGCTTTTGCTCCTGCCGCTCATATCTGCCAGCTCATCAATCGTCATGCCATACCAGTAGCGTCTCACGAAAAGCACTCTCTTTTCCGTCTCCAGTCCGTTCAGAAAATCCGATAAACACCTTCCAATGTCCGACAGCTCACCCTCGTATTTTGCATTGCTGTCTGCAAGGCACTCCTCAAGCTCATCAAGCATACAGTTCATGTTGGAATTTCTCTTTGAAGCATTATTCCAGTCAATCCTGTCGCAGACGATATTGCGGCATACCCTGTAAAGCCATGAAAGGAAACGCATAGGACGCTCCGGTGGTATCTTGTTCCATGCTGCTATGTATGTGTCATTTACGCATTCCAGCGCATCCTCATGTGCTATCATTGTGTCTGCAAACCGGGTAAGCTTCGCTCCGTACATCTGCGAGGTCGCACTGACAGCCTGCTGGTTGCGATCAAAATACATATCAAGTATCTGTTCCTGTGTGTACATTTTCCGCAAACCTCCCTTCTATATATTATGTAGGATTTTGTTTGGTGGGGGTTACATTTCATAATGTTATATTGTATACACATATGAATATAGTTCTTTGGCTGATGCTTATTTACACATTATATAATATTTCGTCTTAGTTTAAATACCAAAAAAGGAAGATTCTCCTTAGAATCTTCCTCATATGAATTCAAATAGTAATATTTAATTGTTCTTCTTTGCCATAAATGTTATCGCATCTGAATCCGCTATTGTATCATAGCTCTCAGCATTGTATATATGGAATTTAAGCTCCTGCGCCTCCACCGGTCTCTGTTGCGCTTCCCGGTGCAGCTATACTCTTTTTTTGCCCTGTGTCCGAACTGCATCCAAATAATGTAAAAGTGATTGCTGTGATGCTCAGTACAAGAGCCAGTAAATTAGTTCTTTTTTTCATGGTTTAAGTCCTCCTCTGTAAATTATGGGACTATTATACAATCACATTATAAATACCGTTCTCACCGTAGCGGTGGTAAAATTATATCCTAAACTTACTCCTGCACTCCACTTGTCCTGAGCATTTCCATGCCATTTTTGCTGAGTAATTCATTCACCTCTATAATTTCACCCGGACGGTCCTTAAAAATAAGCTTAAGAAAAGCATCTCTCGGGATTTTTGCTCTATTTGTGATTATGTTCATTATAGAGTCTGTTGCATTTCCTATAAATTGATTATTTTATAACTATTCAGTACAGAAATATGCGGTACCGCATATTTCGTAAGAAAACGTATATTATGCAGGAGCAAGCGCCCATCAGCGCAGCTGATTCTAATGCGCTTGCGGCTCGCAACTGTGAAGGTACTGAACAGTTACGACTTTTAATATATTGACCCTCATATCATTTTTATGCATTATACGGAAACGAAACATACGGTCAGGAAATACACGGACAGGAAACATATGGACAAGAAACATACGAAAAGGAAATATACGAAATGGGATATTTAATTAGTGAGACAACAAAAGAGGAACGCGAGGCAATTGTGGCTGAGTCGCTTGGCAATATCGAGGCTACCTGCGATGGTTGCATGTCGGGGCTTGCCGAGATGTATCAGGATTATATTGACGGAAAGAAGGAGCTTCGTGAGATAAATATGGAGTTCAATGCCAGGTATGTGCACGGAGAGGATATGCCGGGGCGAAGCGGCTGTGGATATAAGTAATGTGAAGCGGCTTGGGATAATTACCGAAGCTTAATGATATCAGGGAGACGCAGATGATTTCATGCAGGGATGTTAACAATTTACAAATGGACGGAATGGAGCTTGTGGCGGGAGCAGCAGGGCTAGACAGGATTGTGTCATGGACGTATCTGGTGCAGACAAAGCCTTATAAGGATCATATGAATCCGGGCAACTTTGCGCTGCTTGTGGTAGATTACAAGAGATTTTCCATGGACGAAGCATATGATGCCATGGTTGAGCTGAATGAGCTGGGAATATCGGGCTTTGCGATTTCGGTTGTGGAGGACAGGGAAGAGACACCACAGAGGATGAAGGACAAGGCTGATGAGCTCAAGCTGCCGTTGTTTTATATCCGGTGGGCGGGAGCAACTTTTGTAGATATTGCGCAGAGCGTCGGAGAGCTGCTTTTAGAGACCAGTGTGGATAATAAAAGGACCGGGGACTACCTGTACAATCTGCTTTTTGGATATGAGGTAAATGATAAGTATATCGAGAAGATTTCTGCACAGCTTGGTCTGACCTTTGACCGGCCGTACAGGGTGGGAATCATCGTGATAGACCGCAAATACGGAGTAAATCTGGAGCAGGACGAGCACACATATACATACTATACCGACTGCCTGAACCGCGAGGTTATCCATATGAAGAAAAAGCCTATGTATATGAGGTTTTTAAACAAATTTGTGCTTCTTTTTGAGGAGACAAAGGATATGGAGACGGAGCGTCAGATTGAAAGGATACTTGGGGACTTAGACAGTCGTGCACCATTTGCAGGGCTCATTCACAGCACATGCATACTTGGTGCTGCATACAGGAAGCCTGCGGATTTTGGCAAGAGCTATCAGGAGGCGAAAAAATCTCATCCCCAAAAAGGATATTTTACCCAATCCGACCAACAAGAAGGTAATCAGTGCCAGCTCCATGGGCATATACAAGTATATGTTCAACAGTGGCAATCAGCAGGAAATCATGGATTATTGCAACGAGAAGCTAAAGCGGCTTGAGATGTATGACAATGCAAACGGCTCGTTTCTCATAGATACGCTGCTCAATTATTATATGTGTGGCTTTAATGTCCAAAAAACGGCACAGATGATGTACGTTCATCGTAATTCCCTGCAATACCGTCTGAAAAAGATAGAGGAAATACTGGAAATCAGCCTTGATGACTCGATGGAATATCTGGATGTAGTTAATTGTATTCTTGTAAAAAGGCTTATGTTTAATTAGTTACTGTAAAAATGCACAAACAAATTGTGCAAAATTAACATTGCAAAGCTGCTTCATTAAGTTTATTATACGAACTAAGCAAAGGCGCTGGAGAAAAACTCCGGCGCCTTTTCGTATTTCAATAATCAAGGAGGAAAAGCTTATGATGAAGAGAAGTAAGAGATTTGCAGCATTGATATTGACAGGTGTAATGGCAGCGACAACATTGTTTGGATGTGGTTTGTCATCAGGAGGAGCTGCCTCAGATAGCTCAGCGGCAGACAGCTCATCAAAGAAGGTTTTAAAGGTTGGTATGGAATGTGCATATGCTCCATTCAACTGGACACAGGATACAGATACCACACCGGACGGCAGCAAGGCAGTCAAGATAGCAGGCTCTGATTACTATGCATACGGCTACGATGTAGCAGTGGCACAGAAGCTTGCAGACCAGATGGGAATGGACCTTGAGATACATAAGGTTGAGTGGTCATCAATCGGTATCTCACTCGATGCAGGAGATTATGACTGTATCATCGCCGGTATGGGAAAGACAAAGGAAAGAGAAGCGTCATACGCATTCACAGAGCCTTATTACTATAGAAACAACTGTATCGTCGTTAAGAAGGGCGGCAAGTATTCAAATGTAAAGAGTCTTTCAGATCTCGCAGATACAGGCTGCAAAGTAACTACACAGCTTGGAACAGGCTGGATTCCACTTTTAGACCAGATAAAGGGTGCTGAGCAGTCAGGAAACTTTGAGACTACATCAGAGTGCTTCCTTGCAATATCAAACGGCAGCGCAGATGTATGTGTAATCGATGTTCCGACAGCCGAGTCAGCAGCACTGACAAATGATGATTTACAGATTATCGAGCTGGATGAGAATGATACATTCACAGGTGATGATGAAATGGTAAATGTATGTATCGCAACAAGAAAGGATGATACAGCACTCAGAGATAAAATCCAGGATGCCATGAATGCAATCGGCTGGAATGACAAGGCAAAGATGGATGAGCTGATGGATCAGGTTCTGACACAGCAGCCGGCAGCCAACTAGTTGTTAGAGATTTATCTGATTCACGAAAAGATGAAAGACTGTGGGATGATGTTATATCGCATCATCCCACAATCTGATAAACCGGCGTAAGCTGGGGATTAGAGAGATAAAAGTGAGGTAGCAGTATGATGATAAGTAATCCAAGTAATTCGTTAGAATGGATGGTATTTCTGGCGCAGAAATATTCAAGCATGTTTATCAAAGGAACCTGGCTTACGCTGTATATATCGGTAGTTGGTACATTGCTTGGCTTCGTATTGGGATATATCGTAGGCATAGTAAATGATGTAAAGCTTAACGATGGTGACAACATCGTAAAAAAGGTCTTTATCCGTATAGTAAAGGTGATATTTACAGTTTATGTTGAAGTATTCAGGGATACACCAATGATAGTTCAGGCGATGATTGTGTACTATGGAATACGCCAGATGGGCTATGAAAACCTGACACCTGTATTTGCAGGTATTCTCGTAACTGTATTAAATACAGGTGCCTACATGGGAGAGACAGTCAGAGCAGGAATCGGTTCAATAGAGATGGGACAGCGTGAGGGCGCATGGGCCATGGGAATGTCACCGTTTAAGACAATGCTCTATGTAGTTTTGCCACAGGCATTCAAGAACATCATTCCTGAGATGGCAAATACATTCCTTTTAAATCTGAAGATGACATCAGTGCTCAATGTTATCGCTGTGCAGGAGCTTTTCATGGCTGCCAAGACAGTCGGCGGAAACTACTACAAGTATTTTGAGTCATATCTGGTCATCGCGGTAATTTACTTTGTACTGTGCTTTGTATTTGATAAGCTCTTCAAGCTGATTGAAAAGAAGCTGCAGGGTAAGACAGACTATGCACTCGCAGTTGAGTACATGGACAATGAATAGGAGGCACAATATGAGTGAGACAGTTATTTCAATTAAGGATTTAAGAAAATCATTTGGTGATCATGAGGTACTTAGAAAGATTGATATTGATGTGCATTCCGGCGAGGTCATCTGTATTGTGGGCTCCTCAGGTTCGGGGAAATCAACACTGCTTAGGTGCATCAACAAGCTTGAGAAACAGACCTCAGGAAAGATTTTATATCACGATAAAGAGGTCAGAAATGTACAAAAGGATATCAATGATTACCGTTCAAAGGTGGGAATGGTGTTCCAGTCCTTCAATTTGTTCAACAATATGACAGTGCTCCAGAACTGTATGCTTTGTACAAGAAGGGTGCTTCATCTGCCAAAGCAGGAGGCCTTTGACAGGGCAATCACGCATCTGAAGGCAGTCGGCATGGCTCCTTATATCAATGCAAAGCCATCGCAGCTATCAGGAGGACAGAAGCAGCGAGTTGCCATTGCCAGGTCGCTTTGTATGAACCCGGAGGTGCTTTTGTTTGATGAGCCTACATCGGCGCTTGACCCTGAGATGGTCGGAGAGGTGTTAAATGTCATGAAGGACCTCGCAAGGACAGGACTTACGATGATAATCGTTACACATGAGATGGCATTTGCCAGAGGATTTGGAACGGGCGGAAAAGCAATAGCATCACAGCTGGCAAAAGAGCTTGGAATACACTGTTATGAGAACCGTATTCTGACTCTTGCAAGCCAGCTGAGCGGACTTGACGAGAATGTGTTTCAGGAGGTAAATGAGAAGCTGCGTGAAGAGGGCGGATTTACGAGCTTTTTGCGAGGGCTTCCAAGAGCAAAGGGATATATATCAAGAAATGAGAAGTTCAAATCAGATGACAGGCTCTTTGAGTATCAGAGCCAGATTATCAACGAGCTTGCAGACAAGGAATCCTGCGTCATAGTAGGAAAGTGTGCCGACTATGTATTAAAGAACCGCCCAAATGTAGTGAGCATATACATTGAGGCACCGCGTGCATTCTGTGTGGAGCGTACCATAGCCAATATGGGTGTGACACCGGAGGTGGCAAATGCCACGATTGAGAGAACAGATAAGTTCAGGGCAGACTATTACAAGTACTATACACACGGAAACTACTGGACCAATCCGGTGAACTACGACCTGACACTAAACAGTGACCGTGTCGGTGTGGAAAACTGTGTGAAGACGATAGAGCAGTATCTGATCATAAAGGGCTTTATCAAGGCTGATATGATTAAGCCGGTGGGAGAACTCATATAAAAAGTATATAATAAAAAATGCAGCTCGTGTATTGAGCTGCAATTTTTTTAATTTATATAGATATGTCTATCCAAGCAAAGCCTTATCAGAAGCAAATTCCTCGCCGGAAACCTCCTCAAACTTCATGAGCAGATCCTCCACCGTGAGGTTTTTCTTTTCTTCGCCTGAAATATTAAGGACAACCTGTCCGTTATTCATCATGATGAGTCTGTTGCCGTGAGCGATGGCATCACGCATGTTGTGTGTGACCATCATGGCTGTCAGGCTGTTCTCCTTGATGATTTTGTCTGTGAGAGTGAGCACCTTTGCGGCTGTCTTAGGGTCGAGAGCAGCGGTGTGCTCATCCAAAAGCAGCACCTTCGGCTTCTGGAGTGAAGCCATGAGCAGTGTAACAGCCTGACGCTGTCCACCTGAGAGCAGACCAACCTTTGAGGTCATTCGATCCTCGAGTCCCAGGTCAAGCTCCTTTAAAAGCTCGTGGAAACGCTCCTTTTCAGCCTTTGTGATACCCCAGCCAAGACCACGGCGCTTTCCGCGGCGCGCTGCAAGTGCGAGGTTTTCATCAATCTGCATGGTTGCGGTAGTTCCTGTCATTGGATCCTGGAACACACGTCCCAGAAATGATGCACGCTTGAACTCAGGAAGTCCTGTGACATCCACTCCATCGATGAGAATTGAACCATCGTCTACAGGCCATGTGCCTGCAACGGCATTGAGCATGGTCGATTTTCCGGCACCGTTTCCACCGATAACAGTGACGAAATCGCCCTCCTCAAGCTTTAGGTTTACACCATTAAGGGCATGCTTTTCATTGATTGTGCCCGGATTGAAGGTTTTATGTACGTTTCTAATCTCTAGCATTTATTTGCCCTCCTTTGCGTTAAGTGCTGCGGCAGAGCGCTTGCCGGCCTTTTTGAAGGAGGCCTTGCTCTTGCCCTTCAGGTAAGGCACTGCAAGGAAAATTGCCACGATGATTGCAGTGAAGAGCTTTAAGTCATCACTTGGCATCTGCAGCCACAGAACAATTCCGATTACAATGTAGTAAACAATTCCACCAAATATGACAAAGATAAGCTTTCCCATGAAATTCATGTGCTTTCCGAGGATTGCATCGCCGAGCACCTCACCGATGATAACTGCGGCAAGACCGATGACGATTCCACCACGGCCCATGTTTACATCGGAAAAGCCTGAGTACTGTGAAAGCAAGCCGCCTGAGAGCGCTACAATTGCATTTGAAAGCGCAAGACCGATGAGCTTCATGTTGTCAATGTTGATACCCTGAGCCTTGCTCATTGCAGGGTTGCAGCCTGTGGCACGGATAGCAGAGCCCTGCTCTGTTCCGAAATACCAGTAAAGCACCGCGATAATTACAACCGAGAAAATCACACCGACAATTATCGCATGTGTCAGATTACGTGATGAAAGCACCAGATTATATTTATCTGCGCTAAGTGCCTGGTTGGCGTGGCGCTGCATGATATTTAAGTTGATAGAGTAGAGAGCTATCTGTGTAAGGATTCCTGCCAGAATCGGAGGAATGCCGAGCTTTGTATGTAAGAGACCAGTGCAGAGTCCTGCGAGCAGACCGGCAATACATGCGCAAAGCAGTGAAACCCAGATATTGTAGCCGTTAATCGTCATCATAACGGTTACGGCACCACCTGTTGCAAATGAGCCATCAACCGTCAGATCTGCGAAGTCCAGCAGTCTGAAGGTGATGTAAACACCGAGTGCCATGATGCCCCATATCAGGCCCTGGGCTATATTGCCCGGAAGGGCATTGGTGAATGCAACCGGATTTAAGGTTGCAAAATAATTCATTAGAATCATTTTATTAAATACCTCCATAGTGCAGCTGTTTATTCAGCTGAGATTTCCTCATAGCCGTCCGGAACTGTGATTCCAAGCTCCTTGGCGCGGTCCGGAAGGTACTCCTTAGTGAACTTAGGAGCGCTCTTAACTTCCATAGTTTTGACGTCTGTACCATTTACAAGGATATCGTAAGCCATCTCACCTGTTGTGTATCCAAGGTCATAGTAGCTGATAGAAAGTGTTGCCACACCACAGCCCTTAGCGATTCCTTCCTCGCCGGCGAAGATAGGTTTCTTAGCCTGTGAAGCTACATTGTTGATAGCCTCTGTACATGAAGCAGCAGTGTTGTCAGTTGGGATGTAGATTGCATCAGATGCATCACATGCGCTCTGTGTTACTGCAGCAACATCATTTGAATCAGAGAAAGTGTACTCTTTTACAGTGTATCCCTCGTCCTCAAGGTATTTGGTAATAGTTGTTGACTGGTAGATACTGTTTGGCTCAGATGAGCAGTAGATGATACCGATGTTCTTTGCATCCGGGAAGAGCTCCTTGATGCATTTAGCCTGCTCATCGAGTGGAGCGAGGTCTGTAGTACCTGAAATATTTTTTCCTGTAGTGCCTGACCAGTCTGACATATCAAGAGCTGTAGCGTAGTCTGTGATAGATGTTCCGAGAATCGGAATAGAGTCTGTAGCTGCTGAAGCGGCCTGAAGAGCTGCTGTGGCATTTCCAAGGATAAGGTCATAGTCGTTTGTGACGAACGTGGTGCAGATTGTAGAGCATGTAGAAGCATCTCCTGCGGCATTCTGCTCGTCAAATGAGACATCGTCTCCGAGCTTATCCTTTAATGCATCCTTAAAGCCCTTTGTAGCGGCATCGAGAGCCTCGTGCTGTACGAGCTGGCAGATACCTACCTGATATTTGGCATCTGAGTTCTTACCTGACTGTGTGCCACCGTTTGCTGAACCGGAATCTCCACATCCGGCAAGTCCAAGAACCATTGTTCCGGCAAGAACAAGTGAAGCTAAAATTTTAGATCTCTTTTTCATGATAATTCCTCCTTTTGTCAGCGCTTTAAAGCGTTGATGTATCAATTAGGTAAATTATATTCACTTATTAATGAGAAGTCAAGGGAAGATGAGGAAAAAGTAGGGTTTAATATATATAAATGATGGATAATAAGCCATTCTGTTTCGCTGGGTTAGGGGAGCTGTTTTAGGAATTTCAGCAGTTTCAGCTACTTTTTTATGGATTTTTCCGGCTGTTTCGCTGTGGTTAGGGAGCTGTTTTAGAAATTTCAGCAGTTTCAGCTACTTTTTTGGAGATTTTTCCGGCTATTTCGCTGTGGTTAGGGGAGCTGTTTTAGAAATTTCAGCGGTTTCAGCTACTTTTTTCCAGAATTTTTCCAGTTTTTGGACTGGATTGGGGAGCTGTTTTAGAAGTTTTATGGATTACAGCTACCCAAGGCCTGTCAGCTATCAACATATGGCTATTGTACACTATGCTAATTTAGTGTGGGGATATTATGCTAAAGAATAAAAATGATGGTTCATACTGGATTTGTGGAGAGGGTGTTGGCACAGAACAAAAAACGGTTTCGGGAGAAACAGAGTATACAGTTATATGCAGCAGTAAATTTGTGCCATATGAATTTCCTGCAAATGTATTTTCAAAATAAAATATGGCTGAAAGTAAAAATCCCCGGTAGTAACTACCGGGGATTCTATGTCTATTCAGCTACAACCTTGGCAAATTTCTTTTTACCACGTCTGATAATGAGACCCTCACCCTTGAAATCGTCGAGAGTGTATTTTGTAGAGATATCAGTTACCTTCTCATCTGCAACGGAAACACCGCCCTGTTGGATATTTCTGCGGCCGTCTCCTCTTGAATCGCAAAGTCCTGCTTTTACGAGAACAGAGATGATATCAAGCTCTCCGTCAGGGAAGTCCTCAGCTGTAACGGTAACTGTAGGCATATTTGCATTGTTGGCTCCGCCTGCGAAAAGTGCATGGCTTGCCTCTTTAGCCTTTGCGGCTTCCTCCTCACCGTGAACAAGCTTTGTAAGCTCGAATGCCAGGATTTCTTTAGCTTCATTGAGCTGTGCGCCCTCCCAGCTTTCCATCTTGTCAATTTCCTCGAGAGGAAGGAAGGTGAGCATTCTGATACATTTAAGGACATCGGCATCAGAAACGTTTCTCCAGTACTGGAAGAACTCGAAAGGTGTTGTCTTGTTAGGATCAAGCCATACTGCACCTGACTGTGTCTTGCCCATCTTCTTGCCCTCAGAGTTTAGGAGCAGATTGATTGTCATAGCGTATGCATCTTTTCCAAGCTTACGTCTGATGAGCTCTGTTCCACCGAGCATGTTGCTCCACTGGTCATCTCCACCGAACTCCATGTTGCAGCCGTATTTCTGGAAAAGTGTGTAGAAATCGTAGCTCTGCATGATCATGTAGTTAAACTCAAGGAAGGAAAGACCTTTTTCCATACGCTGCTTGTAGCACTCAGCTGTAAGCATACGGTTTACTGAGAAATGAGCACCAACCTCGCGGAGCACATCCACGTAGTTTAAGTCCATCAGCCAGTCAGCGTTGTTTACCATGATAGCCTTTCCCTCGCCAAAGTCGATGAAGCGGCTCATCTGTTTTTTGAAGCACTCTACGTTGTGGTTGATAGTCTCTGTTGTCATCATCTGGCGCATATCTGTACGTCCTGATGGATCACCGATCTGTGCGGTACCTCCACCGATAAGTACGATAGGCTTGTTTCCGGCCATCTGAAGTCTCTTCATAAGGCAAAGAGCCATGAAATGTCCAACGTGAAGGCTGTCTGCTGTAGGATCAAAGCCGATGTAGAAGGTAGCCTTTCCGTTGTTTATAAGCTCTTTGATTTCTTTTTCGTCTGTTACCTGCGCGATAAGACCGCGGGCAACTAATTCGTCATAAATTGTCATGATTTTCCTCCTGATAGATTGAATTTGTATTCTGAAAATAAAATATCCCCCTCATCCATTTAAGGACGAGAGGGATTTCTCGCGTTACCACCTTAATTTGCATCCTGCTCGCACAGGAATGCCTCCGTGAGTTGTCACACATTATTCGACATATATTATATAGTGAAAATAGCCGATTCTGCTAACACTCCGGCACTATAACGTGTGCCAATACGTTGCGGCTTATTAATCGAACCGGGGATATTTAATCATCCGGTATGACGTTCGGTGCAAAGCTCCGGGATGTATTCCAGATCTGTTTCCTTGCGCCTCTCACCTGCCGGCAGCTCTCTGTAAGTATTGCAGAAATGTACTTGTTCCCATCAAAGCCTGTTGAAATGTAATTGTGCTTCAATTGACGATATTATAGCTGTTTAAGAAGGGGTTTGTCAAGGGTGCAAAAAGCGGTGATTCCTTTAACGGTATATACAGGTCGGAAGAACTATTGCAAAAAAGTATAAAAAAGTATAAAATAAAAGAAAAAGTATAAAAATTTATAAAAAACTATAAAGAGCAATAGAAAGTATAAAAAAATATAAATAGTTTTGAATTTCATATAATAAATTGAGGTGAATTTATGCAGAATCCATTTACTACAACCTTCAGTAAGACTCCGGAATACACATATATCCATACAGAGAAAACAGAGGAGATACTGGAAAACTTTATTTACGATAATCCGTCGGAGTCGGTATATAAGATAACCGGTGTCAGAGGCTCCGGTAAAACCGTTATACTTGCAAAGGTGGAGGAAGAATTAAGAACCAATGAAAGCAGATATATAAACTGGCTTGTTTTTGATGTAAATCCTGCAAGAGATATACTGGGACAGATAGCGGCAATGCTTGTAAAGGCCGGTTTTGGTTCACAGGATAAGAAAACAACAGGGATAAACCTCTCTGCAACAGTGATGGGAACAGGTGGTGGAATCGGCTATACGGCAGAAAACAATAATAATTTCTTTGATATCGGTGTAGAAGTTGAGACAATGATACAGGCTGCACAGAAAAAGGGGAAGAAGATACTTATAGGAATAGATGAGGTTTCAAAGTCCGAAGAGATGATAAAATTTGCGTCTGAATATGGCAGATGGCTCAGAGCAGGGTATCCGGTTTATTTTGTGTGTACAGGCTTGTATGAAAATATACAGGAATTGAGCAATGTCAAAAATCTTACATTTTTCAGAAGAGCGGCAACAGTTAAAACGGAGCCTCTTAATATGATACGAATGACTGAAATGTATAAGAGTAAGCTGGATATTGACAGTAATGAGGCTCGTGAAATGGCGAAAATCACGAAAGGATACGCATATGCATTTCAGGAATTGGGCGTGTTGTATTTTAAGAAGAAAGAGGATGAGTCACTGGAAGATATTTTACCAGGACTCAAGGCTGAATTGTTTGCATATTCTTATGAAAAAATATGGGAAGAGATGACTGAAATGGACAGGTTTCTTGCAGGACTTTTGACAGAAAAGGAAGAATACAAGCGTGAAGAGGTGCTTAAGCTTATGGGAGAGAAGTCAGGAAGCTACTCTATGTACAGGGATCGTCTTATAAAAAGAGGGATATTAAATTCCAGACAGGGCTATATCTCACTTGCACTTCCATATTTTGGTGAATATATAAAGGAGTATTGTTAGAATCTTAAAATGAGTGAATTATATAAGCTCCAAAAACTTTTTAATTATTGCACTCTGACCTGTGGTGATGTATACTTTGAATAACAAACAAACTTTGGTTATGAAAGGGAGAAAAAATGAGCACATATAGCACATATTATACTATTATGAGTATGATTGACGGCTTTAAGTCGTTTATCAATCTGGCAGTTATGGTACTGACAATTGTTGCATCATGGATTATGTATGCAAAGGCAGGAGAGCACGGCTGGGCGGCCATTGTACCGTTTTACAGCTCATATGTAAAATTCAGGATTGCAGGGAAACAGAAGCTGTTCTGGGGATATCTTGTGGCAAGTATCGCAAGTATAGCAGGATGTATTTTATTGATGTATGAGATTATTGCCTCAGGACTTTCCGTTATGACATCCAGTTATATGGGGTCGTATTATGATTCTACCTATGGATATGCCGGAAACCGTATCGGGGCTCACATGGGCATGCTGATATTTGCGGTTATTCTGATTATTGCAGCAATGATTGCGGCATTGGTTATGAATATCCTCTGCTGTGTCGGACTGGCACATGCGTTTGGCAAGGGAGCCGGATTTGCCTGCGGACTTATATTCCTCAATGTGATTTTTATCTGTATTATTGCCTTCAACAAAAACATTGTTTATGTGGGAGATGGATATAATAGTAATAATAACTACTATAATCCATACGGTTCAAACGGATACGGTCAGCAGTATGGTCAGAACATGTACGGAAACGGAGCAAATCAGCAGTACGGTCAGAACATGTACGGAAACGGAGCAAATCAGCAGTACGGCCAGAACATGTACGGAAATGGAGCAAACCAGCAGTACGGTCAGAACATGTACGGAAACGGGGCAAATCAGCAGTACGGCCAGAACATGTACGGAAACAGAGCAAACCAGCAGTATGGTCAGAATCCGTATGGCACAGCACAGGGCGGGGATGCTCAAAATTCCTACGGTACATCACAACAGCAGTCATGGAATGATGAGTATAACAACAAAGATTACGAATAAATAATAAGAATAAAGCACATGAATAAAAACTATAAATAAATGTTATAGTACAAATTTGTATCATTCTCTTGACATATAGTGTCAGAGGGCTATAATACAAAGCAAGATTTAAATAAATATGTTCACCAAAATTCGTTGATGAGAACAAGGTCCGATTTGTATTTATTTTCAGAGAGCCTGTGGGCGGTGCGAACAGGTAATGGTCAGATTGGAATATCCTCTCTAAGAAGCGGGCTGAAAGCATTAAGTGTGTCTGTAAACCTCGCCGGTGTCCACCGTTATATGGAAAGCATATGCTGGTATGCAGAGTGTCACAGTAATACACTGTGGAATCAGGGTGGTAACGCGGATTATTTCGTCCCTTTTCAGATTATGTCAATCTGGAAAGGGATTTTTTAATTCCATAAAAGAGTTTTAGTGAGCAGAAAAATGTTAAGGAGGCTTACAATGAAAGCATTACAAAAAGTAAGTAAATTTTTATCAGACTACACATCGATAGTTGTCATAGCAATCGCCGTAGTCACATTTCTAGTTCCGAATCTGATGGCCTGGGTAAATCAGATGCTGTTTGTGGATCCGGTATCCAACAAGTTCACATGTCAGTCAATCATTATCGGAATCATCATGTTTAGTATGGGACTTACACTTACGACACAGGATTTCAAGATACTTGCACAGAGACCATTTGATATATGTGTAGGTGCAATCGCACAGTATCTTATCATGCCGTTTCTCGCATTTGGTATCTCAAAGGCATTGAATCTGCCTGACGGAATCGCACTTGGACTTATCCTCGTAGGCTGCTGTCCCGGTGGTGTTTCTTCAAACATTATGTCATACCTCTGCGGTGGTGATGTGGCATTCTCAGTTGGAATGACAACAGTTTCCACATTGCTCTCACCATTTATGACACCGCTTCTGGTATCATTTCTTGCAAGCGGAACACATGTCTCAATCAAGGCGCTTCCGATGTTTGTGTCAATCATTGAGACTGTAATCTTTCCTGTAGCGGTTGGATTTTTACTCAACTACCTGCTTGGAAAGAAAAAGGCATTTGCCGAGGCTCAGAAGGTCATGCCGGGTATTGCGGTGCTTGGCCTGGCATTCGTTGTAGGTGGTGTTGTATCATCACAGGGCTCAAAGTTCTTTACATCAGGAGTAGTAATTTTTGCGGCAGTTCTGTTACATAACGGACTTGGATATCTGCTCGGATACGGTGCAGGAAAGCTGGTAGGCATGAACACAGCCAAGAAGAGAACCATCTCTATCGAGGTTGGTATGCAGAATGCAGGTCTTGCCACAAACCTTGCCACCACTACAGCACAGTTTGCTTCAACACCTGAATCAGCCATCATCTGTGCAGTGTCATGTACATGGCATTCAATCTCAGGCACACTGCTTGCCGGAGCCTTTGCATTAAAGGACAAAATGGCTGCTAAAAAGGCAGAAGAAGCCGCTGAGACAAAGACAGCATAAAGAGAATGAATACCTATTATAACCGATTGGTAAATTAAACAAAAATTATAGAAATAAAAAATAAATTATGTATAAAATATTTATTGAAATTTGCTAAAAAAAGAGTAAATATAATATACAAATAAAATTAAGATAAACAAAAGAAAGAGGTAATAATATGAGTGGAATCTTAATGATGGTAATAGCCATTGTTGTGCTCGGTGGAGCATACTTATTATATGGCCGTTATCTGCAAAACAAATGGGGCATTGATCCAAATGCCAAGACTCCTGCCTACGAGATGGAGGACGGAGTAGACTATGTACCGGCCGATACCAATGTAGTATTCGGACATCAGTTTGCATCTATAGCAGGTGCAGGCCCAATCAACGGACCAATTCAGGCAGCTATTTTCGGATGGCTTCCGGTTCTGCTTTGGATATTAATTGGTGGTGTATTCTTTGGAGCTGTTCAGGATTTTGCATCTATGTACGCTTCAGTTAAGAACAAGGGTCGTACAATCGGTTACATCATCGAGGAGTACATCGGTAAATTAGGAAAGAAATTATTCCTGTTATTCTGCTGGCTGTTCTGTATACTTGTTGTTGCAGCTTTCGCAGATGTCGTAGCCGGAACCTTCAATGGCTTTGCTGCTGATAAAGCAGGCGAGGTTACAAAGGTTGTAGCCAACGGAGCAGTTGCAACTACATCAATGCTTTTCATCATAGAAGCAGTTGCACTTGGTTTCTTCCTTAAATACTCTAAGTTCAACAAATGGATTAACACACTTGTTGCAATCGTATTACTTATAGTAGCTATAGCACTGGGACTCAATTTCCCAATGTATTTAAACCTTAGCGTATGGCACATAATTATATTTGCATATATACTTATAGCCAGTGTTACACCTGTATGGGCACTGCTTCAGCCACGTGATTACCTTAACAGCTACCTGTTAATCTTCATGATCGTAGGTGCGGTAATCGGTGTATTTGTTGCAAATCCTGCTTGTAACCTTGATGCTTTCACAGCATTTGCAATCCCTGATGCAAACGGAAACCCACAGTATCTGTTCCCAATCTTATTCGTAACAATCGCCTGTGGTGCAGTTTCAGGTTTCCATTCACTTGTATCATCAGGTACTGCATCTAAGCAGATAAAGAATGAGAAGAACATGCTTCCTGTTTCATTCGGTGCCATGCTTATGGAGAGTATGCTTGCAATCCTTGCACTTATCGCAGTAGCATCATTCGGTAAGGGAGAGGCAGCAGCTCAGGGACTTACAACACAGCCACAGATTTTCGCAGGAGCTATCGCAAACTTCCTGTCAGTACTCGGTTTACCACACTCACTTGTGTTCACACTGATTAACCTTGCTGTATCAGCCTTCGCTCTGACATCACTTGATTCAGTAGCCAGAGTCGGACGTCTGTCATTCCAGGAGTTCTGGCTTGATTCAGACACAGATGATGACAATATGAGTCCATTTGTCAAGCTGATGACAAACAAATACTTTGCAACAATCATCACACTGGTACTTGCATTCCTGCTTACAAAGGTAGGCTATGCAGAGATATGGCCACTGTTTGGTTCAGCTAACCAGCTCTTATCAGTACTTGCACTTGTTGCCTGCGCAGTATTCTTAAAGAAGACAAAGCGTCAGGGCTGCATGCTCTGGATTCCAATGGTATTCATGATGGCAGTTACATTTACTGCACTTGGCATGACAATCTACAAGCTTACAAAGGCATTATTCTCTGTAGGACTTGACCTTGGAAATTCATTACAGCTTATATTTGCAGTATTACTGCTCATCCTTGGTGTACTTGTTGCAATTCAGGGTGTGAAGAAGCTCTGTGAGAAATCAGAAAGCAAGAAAGCTGCAGCTTAAAATGAGATAGAAGTTGCAATTAATAGAAATCAAAAGTCTCAGAATCCGCTTAATAAGCGAGTTCTGGGACTTTTTTATGTGAGGATGATGAATAAAAGAAGTGAAAAGGGAGCCCGATATCAGGCTCCCAATTCTCTGTCCTTTCCCATGAAAAATACTGCTAAAGATTCCGGACCAACATGGCTTCCGGTGCAGAAATCATAGGTGGTATTTATCACATCGCGCACCTTTATGCGCTTTTTAATCTGTTCAATCACATAGAGCGAATCTTCATATGCGTCAGCATGTGCCACTCCGATAATCTGATTTTCAGGGTCTGTAATGTTGTCGCATAACAGATTGACAAGCTCATTTAATACGGCTTTTCGGCCACGACATTTTCTGAACTGTACAATATATCCGTCCTTGCTGCCCCTTAGGATAGGCTTGATGCTAAGCATGTTGCCAACCAAAGCGGTGGTTCCGCTTAATCTGCCGGTTCTTGCAATATACTTTAAATTGCCCACGGTAAACACACCGTTTAATCTGGCAGGATAGGTCTCTATAGTGTCAGCCACCTCATCAAAGCTCATGCCCTTCTCACGCATTTCGCTGGCGTATATTGCGAGAAGTCCCTGTCCGAGGGAAGCATTTAATGAATCCACCAGGCGTATTTTTCTGCCGTTACTGCAATCATCAAGGACAGCATCGGCTGCGACACGGGCTGAGTTGTAGTTGCCACTTATGTTTTTACTGAGGGAGAAATACAGGATATCCTTGTCAGCCTCAATGATTTCCCTGAAGGTATCCTCAAAGATTCCGCTGCTGATAAGTCCGGTCTTTACCTCGGCACCTTCTCTTATCGCGTCATAGTATTCCTTACCCTTTGCCCGCTCCTGTTCCGGTGTGAGGTCAGGCTCAAAGCAGGTCAGTTCCTTTCCGTTGACAAGGTTTACAAATGATAGCACCTTGATTTTATTATTTTTTACATAGCTCTGCAGGAATGTTTGCCGCAGAGTCAACAATTATTTCAAACATATTTACCCTCGTATTTCTATAATAATTGGTTAACTGTAGTTATGCATCACATACATTGCAATTATATTCCATTAATATATGTGGTTGCAAATAATAGTATATGTAGTTTTTGATACTATGTCAATGGCTTTTACCATGTTTAGTAAAAATTTAGAATATTTAGATAGAGTTATCAGGGATGTAGTGTTATAGTAGAAATAATAGATATAATAGATATATAGATTCAATGAAACAGAGGAAAAATATGAGTGATATAAAATTAGGCTGTCACGTAGGAATGGCAGGAAAAGATATGTTTCTGGCATCAGCCAGGGAAGCAGCGTCATATGGCGCGAATGTGTTTATGCTATACACCGGAGCACCGCAGAACACGAGAAGAAAGGAAATCTCCGAGCTCAACATAGACGCTGGTTGGGAATATGCACATGAGCATGGGATAAATGAGATAGTGGTCCACGCGCCATACATCATAAATCTGGCAAACACCGTAAAGCCTGAGACATACGAGCTGGCAGTGGAGTTTCTGGAAAAGGAGATAGTAAGAACCGCGGCAATGAAGAGCCGCATACTGGTGCTTCATCCGGGAAGTCATGTAAATGCCGGTGAGCAGGCTGGAATCGCACAGATTGTAAAGGGACTTAACACAGTGCTCAATCAGAATGATGACGATGTGTTTATCGCACTTGAGACGATGGCAGGAAAGGGCAGTGAAATAGGCCGTTCCTTTGAGGAGCTTAAGGCAATCTATGATGGAGTGGACAGGAAAGAAAGGCTGCGTGTCTGTTTTGATACGTGCCATGTAAATGATGCAGGATACGATATTGTGAACCATTATGATGATGTTTTTGCGGAGTTTGACAGGGTGATAGGGCTTGAGCAGATAGCGGTATTTCATGTGAATGACAGCTTAAATCCTCTCGGAGCACACAAGGACAGGCATGCAAATATAGGCAAGGGAACCATCGGCTATGATACACTGCACCGCCTGGTGCATGATGAGACCTTTGCAAATGTACCAAAGATTCTGGAAACACCATGGCTTTGTGAGGATGGCTCTGCGAAGAAGACTATTCCTCCTTATAAAGAGGAAATTGAATGGCTTCTTAAATAAGAAGGTGGCTAAAAATGTATGGAGAGGTTTGGTATTACAGACAGTAAGATAATGGAGGCATAATAGATGAAGGAAAAAACCTACGAGGGAACTAAAAAAACACAGAATGGTTTAAAGAGAATGTTTTTTTCTAGCGCTTGCGATATTATTGCAGGCAGTTTTCATGGTCTATATGTTTACAAGGCTAAATGAATATGCGGCAGCAATAAACACGACCACAAGCGTCCTGGCAATCATACTTGTGCTCGGACTGTACAATCGTGAGCAGACCGCATCCATGACTACACCATGGATTATACTGATACTGGCATTTCCGATAATGGGAGTGTCGCTTTACCTGTTAGTCGGACTAAACGGCGCACCGAATAAGATGCGTGCACGGTTTGAAGAGGTGGATTCCATGCTTCTTCCATGTCTGCCTGAAAACGCAGACATACTATCCGATATGTATGAAAAGGTGCCACAGGCAGCGGGAATTTCAACATACCTGGCAAAAAATGCACTATATCCGGTATATCAGAACACGGATGTAACATATTATGATCAGGCGTCAAAGGGACTCGAAGCGCAGCTTAGCGATTTATCAAAGGCAAAGAAATTTATTTTCATGGAGTATCACGCCATAGAGGACAAGGAATCGTGGCACCGTATCCAAAAGGTGCTCATGGAGCGCGTGCAGGCAGGAGTCGAGGTCAGAGTGTTTTATGATGATATGGGCTCAATCTTTTTCATAGACAGGGATTTCTCGGAAAAGATGCAGAAGCTTGGCATCAAATGCAGGGTGTTCAACCCGGTTGCACCTGCCTTTAACATGTTTTTAAACAATCGTGACCATAGAAAAATCACGGTAATTGATGGAAAAATCGCATATACCGGCGGCTATAATCTGGCAAATGAGTACTTCAACGTGACACACCCATACGGAATCTGGAAGGATACGGGAATCAGGCTCGAGGGAGCTGCTGTCAAGTCGTTTACCATCGCATTTCTCGAGATGTGGAATGCATCAGAGCGCAAGGTGCCGCGCGAGGTGGATGTATCGAAATATCTGCTGCACTATGATTATGAGGCAAAACAGAGTGGATATATCCAGCCATATGCAGACAGCCCTCTCGATAACGAGCAGGTGGGTGAGGATGTCTATATCAGCATGGCAAACAAGGCACAGCGTTATTGCTGGTTTATCACGCCTTACCTTATCATTACCGATGAGATGAGCCATGCGCTGACACTTGCCGCCAAGCGTGGAGTTGACGTGCGCATCATCACGCCGGGCATACCTGATAAGAAACCAATATACAGCGTGACACGCTCCTTCTACAACCAGCTTGTGAAGCATGGTGTGAGGATTTTTGAGTGGACACCGGGCTTTTGCCATGCAAAGATGAGTGTGGCAGACGATATAATGGCAACCTGCGGTACCATAAATCTTGACTACAGAAGCCTTTATCACCACTTTGAAAATGGCTGTTTTATGGCGGATTGTGAAGTGGTGCATGAAATCAGGGATGATTTTATAAGGCTTTTCACTGAGTCAGCGGAGGTGACGGAGAAGTACAGGACAGGAAGAAGTGCAAGGCGAAGGCTGGGGCAGTCAATTATGCGGCTGTTTGCAGGGCTATTGTAGACTGAAAATAATGTGTATCAGGGAAGTGGGAGCATATGAGTGATTACGACAGCAAAATCATCAGAAAGCAGATAAGAGTGTACGGCTCTGTGCAGGGAGTAGGTTTCCGCTACAGAACAGAGCACGCGGCAGAAAGCGTTGGCGCAACAGGCTGGGTGAGAAATGACCCTGACGGCTCGGTATTTATGGAAATACAGGGCACAGAGGAGCAGATAGACAGGGTATTTGCAATGGTGAGTCAGGGTACTTATGTAAATATAGAGAAAATGGATGCCAAATCAATACCGGTGGTTGAGGATGAGCGAGGATTTCATACGAGAGAATCGCTTGGAGACTTCTGGGGACTATGGCACAGATAAACGGAGGCATCATATATGTTTTTTATGATGGGAATAACGGACGGCAGGAAGGACTTTGACTTCAATCAGGTCATTACCTGCGATGAATGTGGCAGGTATGGCAGGTATCAGGTGTATATGACATACATGGTGCTGTCACTGTTCTTCATTCCGTGTTTTAAATGGAACAGGCACTACTATGTGCAGACCACATGCTGTAATGCACTTTACGAGCTTGATCCGGAAATAGGACGCAGGATAGCAAGAGGCGAGGACGTGGAGATATTGCCACAGCATTTGCAGCGTGTAAACCCGCAGTATGGTTATGGCTTTGAAAATGGAAGTGGAAACACAACAAAAAGATGCAGCAATTGTGGATATACAACTACAGAGGACTTTGAATTCTGTCCCAAATGCGGCAGGAGGCTGTAATGTGTTTCACGTTCTAATGATAATATGCTTTTACGAATCGACTGCAATAAGGCAGAGGATGGAGCATAGAAAGAGTTTCACAAAATCGGTATTTGACGATTTGGTGGTAAAAATTATTCCTCTTCAACAAGTTTAACAAAATCATCTGGCAGAATTATCTTTGTTTCCACCTGCCTGATAATCTTTTATATTTCTTGTGACAATATAATCCATATCTTTTCTGGATGCCACCTTTTCAACAACTGCATCCTCATAGTCACTGATTGCAGATGCAAGTGCATCCATGCAGTCATCCGCTGTAACCTCTAATATTCCAGTCAATGAATAAAGCTTTCCCATTATCATCTTTGCTGCTTCTATGTTATGCAAATGTTTCCTTATAAGATAATAGATGTCTGTTGCTGAACTTGCAGTAATGTACATTTCGATTGTATGATTTGCTGCCATAAGAAATATTTCTTCTGCACTTTTATTCCATGGCTCTCTTGAAGTCAGAGCATCTATTATCACATTTGTATCTGCAAGAACCCTCATCTATTTTGCACCAAGCCTTTCTTCTTTTGCTTCATTCAGGTCTGCATCCTTTGGTAAGATTCCAAACAGGGATTTTGCTACTTCTACTCTGTCCTGATGTGGATTTGTCAGTTTTGCCACTACCTTTCCGTTCTTTGTGATAAAAACATCTTCTTTTGCAGATAATAATAAATATTTTCCAAGATTATTTTTCAATTCAGTTGCTGTAATTGACATATCACCACTTCCTTTCTTCGTACTATTATTATACTCATTTTGTACGATTTTATCAATGTATTTAGCTGGAAAATATTACTCGGTGTACTAGTTGTATCCTCCACATTATTATCCGGGGGATATTTGATGAGCAGCTTTTTATGTGTTTCACCAAATTCAAAATGTGCATTGAACGCTCTTGCCATTGACAATCCTATGGAGTATGCCCGGTTGGTCTTGGATAACGAGATGCAGGCTTGGGTGGATTAGGAAGATAGTTTAGATATATGGTAAATCAATCGCCTATTAGTGAGACAATAATTATTTTTACACAAACCAGCTTATTCGTGGTAGAATAAAACCACAGATAAGCTGGTTGTTTGTTTTAAAAGGAGAATCTTATGAAAACCAAACAACCGGAACTAAACAAAATCACAGCACTCTACGAGAGATTATCCCGTGATGATGAGCAAAGCGGTGACACAAAGCACCGGCGGTTATGAAAAGAAGGACAAAAACGGTAATCCTACAGGAAAGTACACCAATGCACAGGACAATTACACCTGCTCCACTTACAGTAAAGCAAAGAACAAAGTGAATTGGAATTATCAGTAGATGCTTTAGAAAATGAAATTTAGGAGGAAAACACATGGAAACCTGGTATTACGAGGTAGTGTCCATAGACGGAGACTATGCAAATCTAAAGAGATGCGATATTGAATCAGACGATCTGAAGCTTGTGGCAAGGGCACTGCTCCCACCAGAGATTATGGAGGGAAGCAGACTGAAATACGAGCTGATGCAATATGAGATAATTTAGTAACATATAACCTTGAAGTAGGAGATGTTAAGAATGCAGCAGAAATCGACACAAAAAATACTGCTATTTAGTGTAGCAGCACAAAAAGTGGAAAAAATAAAAGCCCTGTGCAAAAATCTTGGGATATCGGTGCAACAGGTGGAAAAATCAGATTACGGACAGAAGCTCGGTGCCATAGCCGGAATAACCGGATTCAAAAAGGATGGTTCAAGGTATAGCGGAGCCGATTTCCCGGCGGAGCTTCTGGTCTTTTCAGGTATTAATTCATCACAAATGGATATCTTTCTGGCGGAATATAAGAAGGCGGGAATCGAACCAATCGGATGTAAGGCCGTCGTGACACCGGATAATGTATTTTGGAGTGCCGATAAGCTGTTTCGGGAGATATTTAAAGAGCACTTGTTTATGAGCAGGTAAATTGTAAATGTTATTATAAAATGAAAGAAAAACCTCTATCGTGCAATTTCTAATAATTTTTTCTTTATATTTGTAAGATAACTTCTACTTACAGGAATGGTAACGTTATTTGGCAAAAAAAGTTCATTAATTCTTAGAGATAAAACTTTATTGATATTAACAATATAAGATTTGTGAGCTCGAATAAAAAAAACTGGGAGTCGTTTTGATATTTCATTTAAAGAAATTCTTTCGACAAATACATTTGATGTAGTATGAAGGATTACATCATGTCCATTTTTTTCTATATACATTATATCATTGTAAGGTATGCTAATAATATCGTTGCCCTTGTGATAATAATAAAATTCTCGACTAAATAAATGAATAAATTTATCGAGACAATTATTTATTGTTCCATAGTTAATTGGTTTTAAAAGATAGTTGAATGCTTGAACATCATAACCATCAAATACATATTCCTTAAATGCAGTAAGAAATATAATAATACCTGTGTAACCGCTTTCTCTGAGCTGTTTGCATGCATCAATTCCGGTGAATGAGTTATTGCAATTTAATTCGATATCAGAAAAGAATAAATCACATTTTAGAGTAGGCAGGGATTTAATAAATTTTTTATATGAATTAAGCCAAATAATATTTATTAAAATCCCTGTGTTAGCTGCCCATTTTTTTATTGAGTCTGAGAGTGTTATGAAATCACTTTCATTATCTTCAAGAATTGTGATGTTAATAATCATTAATTATCCTCCAATCAATTATCTAAAGGAAATAAAATAGAAACTGAGAAAATCTCAGTGCCGGGATCAAATTCTATGATGCCATTATATTTTTTTACAATCTCATTAATCCTTTTATTCCGATGCCATGTTCGTTTTTATTAGAAGTTTTTGTGGTTAAAAGGTTGCCATTTCCTCCATAAAGATATATACCATTTGAACTATTTGATATAAATAGTAGTAGCATATTGTTATATGGTTTAATTTCAATTTGAAGTCTACGTTTAGTCATGTCTAACTTACAGTTGGCTTCTATAGCATTATCAAGTAAATTACTAATTAATGAACACAAATCCATATCTGAAATGTTATAATTAGCTGGAAAATGAATCTGATGTTTTATAGAAATATTATTATCTAGTGCTTTCGAGAGTTTTGCTGTCATAATACAGTCAATGGGGATTATTCCAGTTGAGATTGTATATGATGTCCTTTCTATAGAGTTATTTATCTGGTATATGTATTTTAAGGCGTCAGAATTTTTCCGTTTTCTACAAGTTTATATAGAATGCTCATATGGTTCATGATGTCATGTTTAAATACCCTAAGACTATGGGTGGAATTAATTATTTCCTCATTTTGTCGAGCTTCCATTTGATTAATTGTAATACTCTGAATAAGTCTGTCATTTTTTTC